>Ga0116169_1000597_pt1 | contig 35828 bp, 36 predicted proteins | sample AD_UKC130_MetaG_FD_89796 | JGI IMG/M metagenome (GOLD analysis project Ga0116169, IMG submission 89796) | Active sludge microbial communities of municipal wastewater-treating anaerobic digesters from Canada - AD_UKC130_MetaG | ecosystem: Engineered > Bioreactor > Anaerobic > Digestate | place...
ATCGCGCTTCGGGCATTAGCTGGCCTGGCCAGTACCTAGAAGCGCAACCGCCCCATCCTGGTCTTGGGTCCGTGAAACAAGCAACTGCGAGGTCTCAACCTACTAAACGTTGACACTTACTTTTTGGGTCAATAGTTTGCACTTTTGCCCCATTTTGCTTATAATAAGTGCATACAGAGACGTACAAAGGATGGTTGATGTATTGACTCAGATATTGCGCCTTAGAGATAACGATCAGGCTCAGGCCCTGAGCGGGTTGCGCGATGAGTACCTGAGGCTTTTGGAGGAGGCCTTTGGGGTGACCATAGTGGCCCGGGGGCTGGATCTGATCATCAGCGGTTCGGATGAGGCCATCGCCAAGACCAAGCAGGCCCTGGAGAACTTGGCTGAACTGGGTTCGAACCTGACTAATCACGATGTTTACTACGCCATTAAGCTGAGTGCCAACGGCGATTCTTTACCTCTCCACGAGCTCAATGCGGGGCTGGTGGTGGTTACCCATCGGGGCCACAGGATCCGACCCAAAACAGCAGGCCAGAGACGCTACATTTCTGCCATGGCCGACCATGATGTGGTGTTTGCCATCGGTCCGGCCGGTACAGGCAAAACCTACTTGGCCATGGCCCAGGCTGTGGCCACTCTGAAGAAAAAAGAAGTGGAGCGCCTCATCTTGACGCGTCCGGCAGTGGAAGCAGGAGAGCATCTAGGGTTTTTACCCGGGGATCTGCAGGACAAGGTGGACCCTTATCTGCGGCCCTTGTATGATGCTCTATTTGATATTCTTGGCCACGAGACTTATGCTAAGTATAGGGAAAAGGGAATTATTGAGATAGCGCCCCTGGCCTATATGCGCGGGCGCACGTTGGATGCGAGCTTCATCATCTTGGACGAGGCCCAGAACTGTACTCCGGCCCAGATGAAGATGTTCCTCACACGCCTTGGCTTTGGCTCTAAGGCCGTGATTACGGGGGACATTACCCAGGTGGACTTGCCCAAGGACAAGACCTCTGGTCTGATTGAAGTTCAGAAGATCCTCAAGGGCGTAGAAGGCATCAGCTTCTGTTTCCTAGATGAAACGGATGTGGTGCGCCATCCTTTGGTGCAGAGGATCATCCAGGCCTACGACGCCCATGATCAAGAAACCAGTAAACAGCAATCCTAGGGGGATAATCGTGAAGCGAAAAAGTAAAGGCAGGTTAGGGCAGGTCTGGCTGCAGGCCCTCCATGAAACTGCCGTGAGCAGGTGGGTGTTAGGGGGGCTGATTCTAGCCGCCATGCTGGCCATCCTCCTGGTGGACGCCGTTCCTGCCGGAGTCCAGTTTGAGGTGGGAGAGGTGGCCAAGCAGGACATCGTGGCGCCCATAACCGCCATCAACTCCAGCGCCACTGAACAGCGCAGGGAAGAGGCGGCCCGTCAGGCCCTGTTGGCAGCCTCCGAGGACCCTGAATACTACGCGATCAACCCAGCTGCAGTGATGCGGGTGGAGGAAAACGTGACAGGGGTGCTTAACCTGCTGCGGCAGGGTATTGCTCCTGAAGAACAAGGGGAAGGGCTGGAGCAAGAGGAAGCCCAACGACCTGAACAGCTGAGTATATCTGAGATTGACCGCCGCTTGATCCGAGATTGGCAGATCGAGATTCCCCAGCGGAATCTGGAAGCGGTCATTTCTTTGTCTTTGGCTCAATTTGATCAGTTTGCCCAGATTACCGCGGACCTGGTGCTGGCAGCTATGGAGCAGCGCATCAGCCAAGACGGGCTGCGAGATGCCCGGGATGCTTTTGAAGAAAGCGTGCGCAGAAGCGATCTGAGGGATGATCTGCAGCAGACAGCAGTGCTTCTGGGCCGCCAGCTCATCCAGCCTAATCTGGTGCTGAACACGGAGAAAGTGAATGAAGCCCGGGATCGGGCGGTGCAGGCCGTGGAGCCTGTGCAGATCATGCAGGGCGAAATCATTATCCGCAAAGGGGATGTGGTTCGCCCCGAACACATCAGCCTCATGCGCGATGTGGGCCTGCTCAGGGCTGGCAGGGACTATGGCGCACTAGCCGGGCGCACCCTTCTGGTGTTGGCCATGGTTGTGCTCATGGGCGTGTATCTGCACCAGAACCACAGGCAGGTTTTGGACAATCTGGCCCTTTTGGGTCTGGTGGGTTCTGTGGTGGTTACGGTGCTGCTCTTAGGGCGCCTGTTCAGCCTCCTTTCCTGGCCGCAGGCGGTTTACCTCAACCCTTCGGCCCTCGTAGGGCTGCTCCTTACCTTGCTCATTGAGGCCAAGGTAGGCAGTATGGCTGCGGTGATTACCGCGGTCCTTCTGGGTGCAATCAGCGGGTTCAGCTGGCCGGTGGGGGTCTTTGCCCTGGTGGGCGGGCTTACCGCTGTGTTGAGTGTCTCCAAAGTGAGCCAGCGGGGCGATCTGATGCGCGCAGGTTTTATCGTGGGCGGAGTAGGTTTTCTGCTTATGCTGGTTCTGGGGCTGGCTGCCAAAGATTTCAACCTGATCATCCACAGCTACCTGGGCCTGATCAGTGGCGTGCTGGCCTCTATTGTGGCCATTGGGGTGCTGCCCTATTTGGAAAGTGCCTTTAAGATCACTTCCGCGATCCGCCTGCTGGAGCTGTCCAATCCCAACCATCCCCTGCTGCGCAGGTTGATGCTGGAAGCCCCTGGCACCTATCACCACAGCATCCTAGTGGGCAACCTGGCCGAGGCAGCAGCTGAGGCGGTGGGTGCGGACGGCCTGTTGGCCAGGGTGGGCGCTTTTTATCACGACATCGGCAAGCTGAAGCGCCCGTATTTCTTTGTGGAAAACCAGGTGGGCAAGGACAACCCCCATGATAAGATCGCGCCCAGCCTCTCCACCTTGATCGTAACGTCCCATGTGAAGGACGGTTTGGAGCTCGCGGGCGAGTATAAACTCCCAGAAGTGGTTACCCAATTTATCGCCCAGCACCATGGAACGGATCTAGTGCGCTTTTTCTATCACCGGGCCACGGAAGCCAGTGATGACAATTCCGTGGATGAAAAGGACTTCCGTTACCCCGGGCCCAAACCCCAGGGGAAGGAAGTGGCCATCGTCTCTTTAGCCGATGCAGTGGAGGCGGCGGTGCGTTCGCTGTCCAAGCCCACTCCTGGCAAGATTGAAGGTCTGGTGCGCAAAATCATCAAAGACCGCCTCAACTCCGGAGAGCTGGATGAAAGCGATCTGACCTTTCACGATATGGATAAGATCGCCAATGCGTTTGTGAAAGTAATTATGGGTATGTTCCACACCCGGGTGGAGTATCCGGAAAAGATCACGAAGGAAGAGATTGAGGGGAAGAAGGGGAAAAATGGAAATCCTGTTCAACAATGAACTTGCCCAGGAAGACACCTCCCGTTTCGAAGAGTTGATCGAAGGTGGTTTTGCCTTGGCGGCGGCCCTGAAGGGGCTGCAGGAGCCGTGGGAGGTGAGCGTATCCTTCGTGGATGACCGTACCATCGCATCATTGAACGCCCACTATCGAGGCATCTCTGGTCCAACCGACGTCCTGTCCTTTCCCCAAGATGGAGATGACCTCTTCGGCAGCGCGGAGGGGCTCCCCCGCCTGCTGGGCGATATTGTCATTTCCCTGGAAAGGGCTAGAGCCCAGGCCGCCGAGTACGGCCACTCCCTGGAGCGGGAAGTGCTCTTTTTGGCTGTCCATGGTTTTTTCCATCTCCTGGGCCATGATCACCATACCCCTGAGGAAGAGCAGGAGATGCGGACCTGGGAGGAACGGGTGCTGAAGGAGCTGGGTTTAGGGAGAGATTAGGGTGAAACGGCGCAGTATCCTCATGAGCTTCAGCAGTGCCGTGCAGGGCATTGCCCAGGTTGTGCGCTCTGAGCGCAACATGCGCATCCACTTGTGCATCGCCCTGCTGGTTGTGGTGTTTGCCTCGGCTGTGGGGGTAACCCGGCTAGAACTAATGGCCCTGGTGTTCGCCATAGGTCTGGTGTTTACCACAGAGTTGTTCAACACCGCAGTGGAAGAGGTGGTGGATCTGATCACCCCCGATTTTCACCCCCGTGCGGGGATGATCAAGAACATAACCGCGGGCGGGGTGTTGGCGGCGGCCCTCACGGCCGCGGCCATTGGTTACCTGGTGTTCATCGATTACCTGCTGCGCTTGGATGAACTTCTGCTGCGGGGCAAGATGCCCCTGCCCTGCCTGGTGGCGACGGCGGTGGCAGTGGTGCTGGTATTCGTTTTTGGCTGGAGGGGGCTGGCCCGGCGCAGCCGGCCTTCTGGACATACCGCGGTGGCCTTCGCCTTGGCCGCGGCCATTTGGGAGACCAGCCGGGGAGTGCCCGTTGTGGCTGGTCTGCTGCTGGCTGTGGTTGTGGCCCACAGCCGCCTTGAGGGCGGCAGGCACAGCTGGGGGGAAGTGCTCACAGGCGCGTTGCTGGGCGCTTGTTTATCCTTACTGTTCTTTCAACTACTTGCCTAAAGGAGGGTGAGCTGGCTAATGACGGAAAGGGAATTGATGGAACTGGCCGTTAAGGCCCGGGAAAGGGCCTATGTGCCCTACTCCCGCTTTCAGGTCGGGGCTGCTCTGCTGGGCGCGGATGGGAAGGTTTACTTAGGCTGCAACATCGAAAATGCTGCCTTCAGTCCTACGAACTGTGCCGAACGCACCGCCGTGTTCAAAGCGGTATCGGAAGGTGTGACCAAGTTTGCGGCCCTGGCCGTTGTGGCCGCTACCGAAGAGCCCGTCACGCCCTGCGGAGTGTGCCGCCAGGTTTTGGCCGAATTCTGCGATCCGGAGATGCCCGTTTACTTAGGCAACCTCCAGGGAGCCGTGGTGAAAACCACGGTGGGTGAGCTGCTGCCCGGCGCTTTCACCTCCCAGGCCCTAAGGTCGGGTGACCAAGATGAGTGAGGGCTTTAAATCGGGCTTTGTGGCTGTAGTTGGGAGGCCGAACGTGGGTAAGTCCACGTTGATGAACGCCCTGCTGGGGCAGAAGGTGGCCATCGTTTCGGACAAGCCCCAAACGACCCGCAACACCATCCGGGGTGTGCTGACCCTGGAGCACGCGCAGATTGTCTTCCTGGATACACCTGGTCTGCACAACCCCCTGCACAAATTAGGCGAGTACATGGTTAAGAGCGCCTTTCAGGCCCTGGAGGATGTGGATCTGGTGCTGTGGCTGGTGGAAGCTGGGGTCTGGGCACCTGCGGACAACCACATTTTAGGTGAGCTCTCGACCGTAAGGCAGCCGGTGATCCTGGTGGCCAACAAAGCAGACCAGATCTCCCCCGCGGAGAGTGAGGACTTTCTGCACGAGGTGGAGCAAAAGCGGGAGTTCGCGGCCTCCATAGCCGTTTCCGCCCTGCAGGGGACCAAGCTCAGCGAGCTCATCGAGCTCATTGTAGAGCGGCTGGAGGAAGGTCCCAAATACTATCCCGATGATTGGCTCAGTGATCAGCCGGAGCGTTTTATTGTGGCCGAGTTCATCCGGGAAGAACTGTTCCTGCGCACGGAACAGGAAGTACCCCACTCCATTGCCGTGGATGTGGAGGAGATTAAGGAGGATGCGGAGAAAAATCTGCTGAGAATCAGGGCAACCATTTACGTGGAACGGGACAGCCAGAAGGGGATTGTGATAGGCCAGGGAGGCCGGATGCTCAAAGCAGTGGGCACTGGGGCCCGGTTGCAGATCGAACGCCTGCTGGGCACCCGTGTCCACTTGGACCTCTGGGTTAAGGTAAAGAAAGACTGGCGCAACAAGCCTGGGGCTCTGAGAGAGTTTGGCTATGAGTAAGTGCCTGGCGCGCCTGGCGGCAGCCGCGACGGGAACCCTCATACCTAGTTGCCAGTTAGCGAAAATTGTCAAGGGAGGTTAAGCCATGACCACGACGCATGCCCATAAACCAGATGAACGCGGTCAGCTCGCAGACTTGGTAGCTAGGGCCCAGGCCGGCGATGGCAATGCACGCGAACAGCTTCTCCAGGATTACCGCCCTTTTTACCTGCGGGTGGCGTCCAATTGCTGCCGCAAGTACCTTGTGCTGGGGCGCGACGATAAGGCCAGTATTGCCATGATCGCATTTAACGAAGCCATCGACTCCTTCGACAGCGCTGGGGGAGCTTCTTTCCTCAGTTTTGCTGAAATAGTGGTCAAAAGGCGTATGGTGGATTATTTCCGGCGGCAGAGCAGAAAGTCGGAGGAGATTCCCCTTTCCACTTTTGAAACGGAAGACAATGAGGATGGCATCCTGCAGAGAATTGAATCGAAGGAAGCCCACACCGTTCTCCAGATTCAAGAAGAAACGGAGCAGCGCCGGGAAGAGATCTTCCGCTTGGACCAGCTGCTCAGCCACTACGGCATTCGTTTCTCCGAACTGGTTAAAATATCGCCGAAACATCAAGACGCCCGGGATCGGGCCCTGCAGGTAGCCAGGACCTTGGTGGGAGATCCAGAGCTTTTGGCCTATCTCACCCGCAAGAAGTCGCTCCCCCTTAAGGAGCTGGAATCAAGGGTCAAGGTGAGCCGCAAGACTCTGGAGCGGCAGAGAAAGTACATAATCACCCTGGCTTTGATCCTCATTGGCGATTTCTATCATCTGCAGGAATACTTGAACCGTCCAGAGTGAAAAGGAGGTGGACAGAAGGTGAGACATAAAGGGATTGTTGTGGAGATTGCTCCCAAGGGCAAAGTGATCATCCTCACTCCTCAAGGGGAGTTTCTTAAGGTCCCTTTCCGCAAGCATGTGCAGGTGGGGCAGGAGATCCGCTACACTCCCCGTAGGGAACGTCTCAGTGTCTGGCAGCTGGCTGCGGCCGCGGTGCTGTTTCTAGCCCTTGTGGGCAGCTGGCCTATGCTCAGCGAGCGCCTGGTGCCCCAACCGGCTGTGCCCGCCTTCACCGTCACTCTTGATTTGGATTCCAGTTTTGAACTGACTGTCAGTGCAGATGGCAGGGTCTTGGGTGTGGAAGGACTCAACCGCAGTGGACGCGAGCTGGCACAAAACGTGGATGTACTGGGTACGAACGTACGTGATGCCATCTTGACCCTGGCCTCGCGCTCCGGGGGTACACAGGCGGTGGTGACTGTAGCCGCCCAGCAGGATGGCGGCGCAGCTGAGGTTAGGGAAAAGAACGCAGGGCTGTACACCGATCTAGAGCGGACGATTGTGGAGGCTTTGCGCGCTGCTCAGCTGGTTGATGTGCGCATCTGGGAAGTGCCCCGCTCTTTCCAAGCAGAGGCTAGACTGGCGGGTATTGTGCCCAGCAGATACCTGGCCATTCAAAGGCCGGCGAACCCCGTTGTTCCCCTCAAGATTGAAACTAGGCTGACCATGACCGATGATGTGCCGGTAGTTGAAGAGGTGAGCACCCAGCTCGCAAGTGCGGGCCCAGTGCCTACCAAAGTGATGGAGCCCCCCAGGCCGGCCCTGACCCCTGCTAGGTGGACCAGGCAGGCCGGAGAGGCTACCCCGGCGAGCATTTATAACGTGAGTTTTCCCATTGCAGCAGCTAAAGGAGATTACTGATTCCATCCATGCGCGTCGACGAGTTTGATTTTGAACTGCCCCAAGAATTGATTGCCCAAAAGCCCCTGGCTGTACGCAGTGCCTCGCGGCTTTTGGTTGTGCATAAGAGTACAGGAAGCTTGGAAGATAAGCAATTTACGGATGTTCTGCACTACCTGCGGCCTGCCGATGTTCTAGTGATCAATGATTCACGGGTTCTGCCCGCGAGACTTTTTGGCAGAAACAAGCGCCGCGCCGGTCTGGTGGAAGTGCTGCTCCTGCGCCCCTATGAAAACGGGAAGTGGGAGGTGCTAGTCCGCCCGGGGAAAAAGGCCCGGCCAGGCGCGGAAATCGAGTTTTCGCCGCTTCTGTCCTGTGAGGTTCTGGAGATCACTGCAAGCGGCGGCCGCTTGGTGCAGTTTCACTTTGCGGGGGATTTCGAGGCGATCCTGAAGGAACTGGGGGAAACCCCGCTTCCCCCGTACATCCGCGAAAAACTAGAAGATCCGGAGCGCTACCAGACGGTGTACGCCAAGCATGCAGGCTCAGTAGCAGCCCCCACGGCTGGGCTGCATTTTACGCCTGAGCTCTTGGACGAGATTAGGGGGTTGGGCGTGGCTGTGGTGCCCCTGACACTCCATGTGGGTTTGGGTACGTTCCGGCCGGTACAGGTGGAGAACGTGGAAGACCACCGCATGCACGAGGAGTTTTTCCAGCTCACTCCGGAAAGCGCGGATGTGATCAATGCCCGGCGCCAGGCGGGCGGGCGGATAGTCGCGGTGGGCACCACTTCTGTGCGGGTGTTGGAGACTCTAGCGGACCGTGACGGTACCATTCAACCGGGTTCAGGCTGGACCGACATCTTCATCTACCCAGGCTACGAGTTTAAGGCGGTGGATGCCCTCATCACCAACTTTCATCTGCCCAAGTCCAGTCTGCTGATGCTGGTGTCGGCCTTCGCTGGTAGGGAGACTATTCGGCGTGCCTATGAGCACGCCGTTGCCCAGCGCTACCGCTTTTTTAGTTTTGGCGACAGCATGCTGCTTTTGTGAAGGGAGTAAGCTGGTGGCAGTAAGATTCGAAGTTACTAAAGAATGTCAAAGGAGCAGGGCCCGCCTGGGCCGTCTGTACACAACCCACGGCGTGATCGAAACGCCTGTTTTTATGCCCGTGGGCACCCAAGCCACGGTGAAAACCATGGCCCCCCACGAACTGGAAGAGCTGGGAGTAGAGATCATCCTCAGCAACACCTATCATCTCTATCTCCGCCCCGGCAGCGATGTGGTGCAGGAGGCGGGGGGATTGCATAAGTTCATGAACTGGCCGCGGCCCATCCTCACTGACAGCGGAGGTTTTCAAGTGTTCAGCCTCGCGCCCCTGCGCACCATTACGGAAGAAGGGGTGGAGTTCCGCAGCCACCTAGATGGTTCCAAGCACTTTTTCAGCCCCGAAAAAGCCATGGAGATCCAGATGGCTCTGGGAGCCGATATTATCATGGCCTTTGATGAATGTGCGCCGTACCCGGCGGACCGCAGGTACGTCAAGGAATCCAAAGATCTCACCACCCGTTGGGCTAAACGGTGCAAGGATGCGCACAAAAGGACAGATCAGGCCTTATTCGGCATCGTCCAAGGCGGCGTTTTTAAGGATCTCCGCCGAGAAAGCGCCCTGGAACTCATGGAGCTTGACTTTCCGGGCTATGGGATTGGTGGTTTGAGTGTGGGTGAACCCAAGGAGCTTATGTATGGGGTGCTTGAGGACCTGGTCCCCGTGCTGCCCAAGGACAAACCCCGTTACCTTATGGGCGTCGGTTCCCCCGACTGCTTGGTGGAAGGGGTGCTGCGGGGTGTGGATATGTTTGACTGTGTCTGGCCCACCCGCTTGGCGCGGCACGGGATGGTGATCACCCGGCGGGGCAATCTGCCCATTCGCAATCTGCCCTATGCCCGGGATTTCGGGCCCATAGAAGAAGGGTGCAGGTGTTACACCTGCCAAAACTTTTCCAGGGCCTACATCCGCCACCTGATCAAGGCCAATGAGATTCTGGGCATTAGGCTCACCACTATCCACAACATTTACTTCCTCACCCGATTGATGCGGGACATCCGGGCGGCCATAGCCGCGGACAACCTCCCAGAGTTTGCCACTGAGTTCCTCAGCGCCTTTACTGGAGAAAAATAGAGGAACCTGGGTTTGGAAGCAGAAATTTAGTGTGGTAATGCGCATTAGTGGGAGGTGAAAGAGATGTTCTTGCAGATGTTCCTACAGACAGCGGAAGCGCCGCCGGCGCAGGCCAGCATCTTCAGCCTGTTCCTGCCCATCATTTTGCTGGGCGTGATGTTCTATTTCATGATCTGGCGCCCCCAGCAGAAGCAGCAGAAGGAAAGAAAGGCGATGCTCGATTCCCTGAAAAAGGGCGATAAGGTGGTCACCATCGGCGGAATCCACGGCGAGTTGACCAGCCTGAAGGAAGATTATGTCATGCTGAAAGTGGCCGATAAAGTGGAGATCAGGCTCTCCCGCAGCGGCATCAGCCATGTGCTGAAGTAAGCAGTACCGCAGACCCTGGCTTAAACCACCGTTTCGGTGGTTTTCTTCTAAACTAGTGAGCAGAGGAGGGATCGCCGTGCGCAGAGTATTGACTGTGGGAGTACTCATCTTCGCCCTGTTCCTGCCGGTTCAGGCGGCTTGGGCCGGCACCTTTTACCTACATGATCATCCCAGCTATTGGTGGTACGTGGTGGATGATCCCGCCTTTAGTGTCATTGTCCCTTCCAAGGGCCAGAATTACATTGAGCGTTCCATCTTCGGCATGCAGAACCTGCTCATTACTTTCCAAGACGGGGCCATCACCATGGAGGTGAACTGGCAGCCGGGGAGCAACGTGGAAGCGGTGCGCAGCAGCCTCGAGGCGCGTTATAAGCCCCTCTTGAAGGATGTGACCATCCTGGCCAACCAGGAGATCACCACCTCCAACAACCTGAAATGCCATTTCTACGCCTATGAAGCAACGGGCGCCAACGGCAGACGGGTCATGTTCCGGTCGGTGTTCTTCCAAAGGGGCGGTTATATCGTTTACCTCACCTATTTCCTCGAAGCGGATAAATTCAGGGATGATCTCCGCGAATACTGGATCAGGGCCGTCAACGGCTTTGAATGGAACTAGGTTGATCGCATGGAAGTGCATGTTGATGTGGCCAAAGTGGGTAAATACGCGGTGGGCGTGAGCGGCGACTCGGTGGAAGTGGTGGAAAGGCCCGGTGGGGGGATTTCCATTATCATCATTGATGGCCAGGGACATGGCAGGGCTGCTAAGCGCATGAGCCACATGATCGCCAACCAGGCAGCCAGGTTGATCGAGGATGGCGCCAGGGATGGCGCGGTCATGCGGGTGATCAATGACCACCTCTATGCTTTCCGGGACGGACAAGTCTCTGCCACGGCTACTCTGCTCTCGGCGGACCTAGCCCACGGCTGTCTGGTGGTCTCCCGCAACTCCAACACTCCGGTGCTGGTAGCGGCTCAGGGCCAGGCCCGGGTATTAGATGCACCCGTTGAGCCCATCGGTGTGCGGCGGCTGCTCAAACCATCCCTAACCCATCTGGAGCTGCTCGAGGGTACCGTGCTGGTGGGCTTTACCGACGGAGTGATCCATGCCGGACGCGCCCGGGGCGCGTCCTTCTCCCTGGAGTGGGCGTGCCAGCTCTTGACTAAGGATTTAACCGCCCGGGAGCTCGCTGATACGGTGCTTGAGCATGCCCTTGATCTGGAGGAGGGCCGGCCCCGTGATGATATGGTGGTGGCGGTGCTGAAGGTGGCGGGAAGCGAAAACAAGCTGGGGATCAGGAGGATTTCGGCCTCCTATCCGCTGTGAGGTGAGGTGGGTGCAGCAGGATCCGCTAATTGTGATCGTGGGGGTGTGCGCCTCGGGCAAGACCACTCTGTCCCGGGGGCTGAAAGCCCTTGGCTACAATGTGCGCACCTTTGCCCAGGAGCATTCGGTGAGCAGGCGCCTGTGGCAGCGCCTGGATCCCGATTATCTTATCTACCTGGAATGCAGCTATGAGACCATTAGGCGCCGGAAAAGGGTCTCCTGGGGAGTGCGCCGCTACCAGCGCCAGCTCCGCCTACTGTCCGATGCCCGGTCCCAGGCGGATTTCATGGTGCGCACCGACGGGTTTTCCCCCGAGCAGCTGGTCAGCTTCGTCCACAGGCACTTAACAGGACTGGGAATAGGGAGGCGTGAACATGGCAGTTGAATTGGCCCATCTGGAAAAACACCCTGCCATCAGGGCCTATATCGAGCAGGCCGATGCCAATCTAGCGGCCATGGGCTTTACAGAACACGGTTTCCGCCATATTGGCCTGGTCTCCTCCATCGCCCGCCAGATTCTGCTGCGCTTATGCTATGAGCCGCGCCTGGCAGAGCTGGCGGCTATCGCGGGCTACGTGCATGATCTGGGCAACTGCGTGGGCCGGGTAAACCACGGCGCAGCGGGAGCCCTTTTAGTGGAACCCATCCTCAGAGAACTGGGCATGCCGCCCCAGGAGGTGGCGTTGGTGCTCAGCGCGGTGGGCAACCACGAGGAGGAGGTGGGCGAGCCGGTGAATGCAGTGGCCGCGGCCTTGATTTTGGCCGATAAGTCTGATGTGCACCGTACCAGGGTGCGCAATCCCGAAATCTCCACCTTTGACATCCATGATCGGGTGAACTACGCGGTGAACAGGTCTTTTTTGGATGTAGACGAAAAGGAGCGCCTGATCACCTTGAATATAACCATTGAAACAGAATACACGCCCATTATGGACTACTTTGAAATCTTCCTGGAGCGCATGCTCATGTGCCGCCGGGCAGCTGCTTACCTGGGCTGCCAGTTTAAGCTGAGGATCAACGATGTGCTCCTGCTGTAGGGCGGGGATTTCAGGCGAAGAAAGAACTGGCGCTGGAAGGCAAGCGCCCGTTTCATTTAAGCCTCTTGGATGAACTCCTTTCTGGGCACAAAAATGAAGGGAATATTGCGGTACAGCTGTTTGAAATCAAGCCCGTAACCCACCAGAAATTCATTGGGCACTTCAAAGCCCACATAGTCGATGGGGATGTCCACGCGGCGGTTGGACGGCTTGTTCAGCAGCGTGCAGATGCGCAGGGAAGCAGGATTCCTGCTGTGCAGGTTGTTCACAAGATAGCTGAGGGTGAGCCCAGTGTCGATAATGTCCTCCACAATGAGGACGTGTTTGCCCTCAATGCTTTCTTCCAGGTCCTTCACAATGCGCACCACGCCCGATGATTCGGTGGCATCTCCATAACTGGACACGGACATAAAATCGTAGGCCACAGGTACCGTGATGTGTTTGGCCAGGTCACAAAGGAACATGAGCCCGCCTTTGAGCACGCAGAGCAGGGTAATAGTCTTTCCGGCATAGTCCTGGGAAATGGCTGCCCCCAGCTCGCGCACTCGCCTTTGAATGTCTTCTTCACTGATGATGATGCGATCGACTAGCTCCACCGGTTCCACCGCCATTCGTTTTTCTATTAATGATACTATTATGGTTATAGACGGTCAAGGGGGGCTCCAGGTAGGAGGTCCTTTGCAAGCCGTCGAACTACTTGATCTGGAGGACTGCCTATGGCGAAAAAACAGTGGATTCTGCATCGGCAGCACGGAAAGCTGGCCCAAGAACTGGCGGCCGGGTTGAACATCACCCCGCTGGTGGCCCAGATCCTGATCAACCGGGGAATCACCACGGTGGAGGCGGGGAGACAGTATTTGCAGTGCGATCTGGCGGCTACTCCGGATCCTTTTTTAATGTCGGGAATGGAAGCTGCTGTACACCGCATTCAGCGGGCCCTCGCCGGACGGGAGCGGATTGTGGTGTACGGGGACTACGATGCCGACGGGCAGACGGCCACGGCGCTTTTAGTGCGGGCCCTGCGCCGTTTGGCCCAGGATCCCACCCTCATCACCTATTATGTACCGGATCGCTTTGACGAGGGGTACGGTTTGAATGCCCAGGCTGTGGCTGCCCTGAGCCGCCAGGCCGACCTGCTCATCTCCGTGGACTGCGGAATCGTCTCCCATGCTGAAGTGCAAGAAGCCCAGACTCGGGGGCTGGATGTAATCGTCACTGATCACCATGAACCTGGCGCCCAGCCGCCTCCAGCCCTGGCCGTGCTCAATCCCAAGCAGCCGGGGTGCTCTTATCCTTTCAAAGAGCTGGCTGGTGTAGGGGTGGCCCTCAAACTAGCCCAGGGGCTTGGTATTCCCGGCTGGGAAGACCTCTTGGACTTGGCTGCCCTGGGTACGGTGGCGGACCTTGTGCCCCTGCAGGGGGAAAACCGCACCATCGTGCGGCGCGGGCTTGAGCAGATGCTCAGCACCAAGCATGTGGGGCTGCGGGCCCTCCTGGAAGCGTCCCAGGTGGCGACGCCTAGTGCCTACGATTTGGGGTTTCGCTTGGGTCCCCGCCTCAACGCCGGGGGGCGCCTGGGTGACTCCACCAGGGGAGTGCGCCTGCTCTTGACAGAAGATGAACTGGAGGCCAAGCGCTTGGCGGCGGAACTGAGCCAGGAAAACGCCAAGCGTCAGCAGGTTGAACTGGCCATTTTCCAGGAAGCGGTGGAGTTAGTTGAGAGATACGAGCTGCAAAAGCGGTCCGCGATAGTGGTCTGGGGCGAGAACTGGCACCAAGGTGTGATTGGGCTTGTGGCTTCGCGGTTGGTTGAGCGTTATTACCGCCCCACTATTGTGATCAGTCTCAGGGGCGGGGAGGGAACAGCTTCCGCCCGCAGCATCGCCGGGCTGCATCTCTTTGCAGCCTTAAGTGAATGCGCCCCGCTCCTGACGAGGTTTGGCGGCCATGCCATGGCCGCGGGGCTCAGCCTGCCCCGGGAGAATCTGCAGGCTTTCCAGGAGCTGTTTGAGCAGCTCTGTGCCCAGCGGCTCCAGCCGGAGGATTACATCCCGAAACTGTACGTAGATGGGCAGGCGGAGCTGGCCCAGGTCACCGAGGACTTGGTGGAGGAGCTCGCCTTGTTAGAGCCCCACGGGCTGGGTAATCCCGGTCCTCTGCTCCAGGCGGAGGTAGCTGTCCTGCGCACCCGCCGGGTGGGCGCAGAGAACCAGCACCTGCAGCTGGCGGTGCATGACGGTACGGTGGAAGAGATGCCCGCCATCGCCTTTGGGGTGGGCCCTGAAGAAGCAGAGGTACAGAGGTACGCGGAAGGGGTGGCTTTGGCCTTTGTGCCCCAGATTAATGAATGGCAGGGCCGGCGCACCGTGCAGCTCCAGGTTCGGGATTGGCAGGAGGCCCCCAGGCGGGCTGATTTCGTGCGCCGCTGGATGGTGGACCGCTATCCCTGGCGCCTGGGGCCTTCCTTCCGGCAGAGCGCAGCTCTGCTCCTTGATCAAAAGGAACTGCCGGCCATATCCTGCCACAGCGTCGTTGACCTGCGGGGTACGTATGACAAAGCTGCTGTTTTGCTCAAGCGGCGCCTGGGGCAGCGCACCTTGATTGTGGTGAACAGGGCAGCCTCTGCCTTGGAGGTGTGCCGGGAGCTGCGCATTGCCGCGGGCAGAGACGGGGAGCTCATCGGATTTGCCCATGAGTGGCTGACTCCCGAGGAGCGGGACGAGCTGGAGCAGGGTTCGTATACCTGGCTCGTATCCACAGGGCTTGGACTGCCTGCGGGCAGCTGGCCCTCGGTCTGGCTGTGGGAACCTCCCCTTACTCCTGCCACGCACATGCTGTGGTGTTCGCTGGTGGCAGAAGGCGGCGAAGTGGTGGCCATCTTTGGTCCCAAAGAAGTGCGGGAGCTCCAAGTGCACCTGCACCAGGAATATCCAGACCGCAGGGCTTTAGCTCGGGTTTACTCCTTCCTGCGTCCCGAAAGCGGAGCCATTTCCTTGGGTGAGGCCGCGGCCAAGCTGGAAGGGGTGGGGCTTGGGGGCCTGCTCCCTTCGGCCTTGGCTATCTTCTCTGAACTGGGGTTGTGGCAGGTCCAGGCCGACAACATCTTCTATCTGCCGGAGCCCGAGCACAAGCTAGACTTGCAGCAAGCAGTTTTGTATAATAAGATAACAAAGATACGCGAGCAGGCTGCAGTGTACCTTAAGCGTTGTTTGGAAAGGGGATTTTTCCAGGATGGACTTACAAGAGAAAATTAGGGTGATACCAGATTTTCCGCAGCCTGGTATCAGTTTCAAAGACATAACCACCCTGCTCAAAGACGGCGAAGCCCTGAGGGAAACGGTTAGGCGCATGGCCAGCCACTTTGCCGACTCGGGGATTGAGATGATTGTGGGCGTTGAATCACGGGGCTTCATTTTGGGAGCACCGCTGGCTTATGAGATGGGCCTGGGTTTCACCTTGATCCGCAAGCCGGGCAAACTGCCTGGAGAAGTATTGGCGGTAGAATACGAGCTGGAGTACGGCACAGACCGCCTAGAAATCCATGCCGATGCCTTTGCGCCCGGCACCCGGGTGCTGGTGGTAGATGATCTGTTGGCCACGGGAGGCACCATTGCCGCCGCCATCGAGCTGATTAAAAAGCTCGGTGGACAAGTTGTGGGTCTGGCTTTTCTCATCGAGCTCAGCTACCTGGGCGGCAGAGAAAGGCTGAAGACACTAGGCGACTACGACATTTTGGCCCTTGTTGACTACAAAGAGTAACTGCCGCTAGGGGGGAAGGAGGGGGGCGCTGTGAATCTGCAGTATCTCATTGATCGCATCTTAGCCTATTATCCCAAAGCCAATGTGGAGCTCATTGAGAGAGCTTACCACTTTTCTCAGCGCGCCCATGAGGGGCAGTTCCGGGAGTCGGGCGCCCCGTATTTCGAGCACCCCTACGAAGTGGCCTTGATTTTGGCAGATTTGGAACTGGATCTGGAGACCATTGCGGCCGGACTGCTCCATGATGTACTGGAGGATACTCCGGTCACCAGGGAAGAGCTGGCTGCAGCCTTCGGCCCCAGTGTCCTTATGCTGGTGGAAGGCGTTACCAAGCTGGAGAAACTGCCTGTGCACAACCGTTTTGAACGGCAGGCAGAAAACATGCGCAAGATGATCTTTGCCATGGCGGAAGACGTGCGGGTGATCCTGATTAAGCTGGCGGACCGCCTGCACAACATGCGCACCCTGCGGCATATGCCTCCGGAAAAGCAGATGCTCATCTCCCAGGAGACTCTGGACATCTTCGCTCCTCTGGCCCACCGCATGGGGATCTGGCGCATCAAGTTCGAGATGGAGGATCTGGCCTTCCGCCACCTCAACCCGGAAGAATACTACCGACTGGTGGCTGAAATCGACCGCAAGCGTCAGGAGCGGGAAGCGGATCTGCAGGAAGCCATGAACATTATCATCGAGCGCTTGGCTGAAATGGACATGGCCTGCGACATTCAGGGACGCCCCAAACACCTGTACAGCATCTGGCAGAAGATGCAGAAGCAAAATAAGAGCTTGGACGAGATCTACGACTTAATGGCCATCCGCATTATTGTAGATACGGTGCGGGACTGCTATGCTGTGCTGGGAGTGATCCACGCCCTGTGGAAGCCCATCCCCGGCCGCTTTAAGGACTACATTGCCGTGCCCAAGTCCAATCTTTACCAGTCGCTGCACACCACCGTGGTGGGCCCCAGGGGAGAGCCTTACGAAATTCAGATCCGCACTTGGGAAATGCACCGTATCGCGGAAAAGGGCGTAGCCGCCCACTGGATGTATAAGGAAGGGACCCGCAAACCAGGGGATGAGGCAGCCAAAATCGGTTGGCTGCGGGAAGCGGTGGAGTGGCTGCGGGAGATGAAGGACCCCCAGGAGTTCATGGACACCTTGAGGATTGACCTCTTTGAAGATGAGGTGTTCGTGTTCACTCCCAAGGGCGATGTAAAGACTCTGCCCAGTGGGGCGACACCCATCGACTTTGCCTTCGATGTCCACACAGATGTGGGCCTGCGCTGTTTTGGAGCCAAAGTAAACGGCCGGATCGTTCCCCTAAACTATGTCTTGAAAAACGGGGATTTCGTGGAAATCCTCACGAACAAAACGGCCAGCCCATCCGCGGACTGGCTGAACTATGTTAAAACCTCCAAGGCCCGCAGCAAGATTCGGGCTTGGCTCCGGGAAGAGCAGCGAGAAGAAAACCTAGCCCGGGGTCGGGAGCTTTTGGAAAAAGAGTGCAAGAAGCAGGGAGTCGATCCCAAGACCCTGCTTAGCGAGGAGAATCTGCAGCCCCTGGCCCGCAAGTACGGGGTGAGCAACCCTGAAGAACTAATCGCCAGTGTGGGATCGGGGCGGATTACCCCGGTCCAAGTGGTGCAGAAGCTCACGGGCCAGGAACCTGGTGAGCGCAAGAAGCTGCCTGAACCGAGCAAGAAGCGCAGGAGGGATACGACCCGAGGCGTGGAGGTTATTGGCGCCGACAACCTTTTGGTGCGCTTTGCCAAGTGCTGCAACCCGGTGCCGGGTGATGAGATTACAGGTTACATTACCCGCGGCCGGGGGATCTCGGTGCACCGCGTGGACTGCCCTAATGTGGCCACTTTGGCTGCTGAGTCCGGGCGGCAGATTGAGGTCGTGTGGAATGTGACCAAAGATGATGCCTATCCTGTGGAAATAGAGATTGAAGGTATTGACCGACCCAATTTCCTCACGAGTATCATGCACACCCTCTCTGAGCGCAAAACCAACGTGGATGCGGTCACGGCCCGGACCAGCAAGGACGACTCGGTAATCGTGCAGCTCACTTTGGAGATCCACGATGTACACCACCTGGACAATGTGATGAGCGCTTTGCGGCAGATCAATGGTGTCCTAGGTGTGCACAGGGCCAACCCCACCTAAGGTTAGAGCAAAGGATGATCTATGTGCGAGCAGTGGTCCAGCGCGTTAAGCAAGCCAGCGTTGCCGTGGATGGAGCGGTGGTGGGCGAAATTGCCCATGGGCTTTTGGTTTTTTTGGGGGTAGGGCAGGGCGATACCAGCGCCGATGCCAAGTATCTAGCTGGTAAAATCGCGGGGCTCAGGCTCTTCTCCGATGAACAGGGGAAGATGAACCTGGATGTGCGGGATGTGGGAGGAGCCGTCTTGGCCGTATCCCAGTTTACCTTGTACGGCGACTGCCGCCGCGGGCGGAGACCCAGCTTCAGCGGGGCTGCAGCTCCCGATGTGGCGCAGGCGCTGTACGAAGAGTTTGTGGCGGAGCTCAAGGCCAGCGGGGTTCCCGTGGCCACCGGTAGGTTCCAGGCCCATATGGAGGTAAGCCTGGTGAACGATGGTCCGGTGACGCTCCTGGTCAGCAGCGAAGGAGAATAGGCATGCAGATTGAGCGATTCGTGTTCAACTCCTTTTCCACCAACTGTTACGTGGTATACAGTGATGGGGAAGCGGTAATTGTGGATCCAGGGGCTGATGCCCAGGCTGTCCTCGATTTTTTGGCACAGCATCACCTGCGCCCAGTGGCCATCATCAATACCCATGGCCACTGCGACCACATTTTGGGCAATGCCTGGTTAAAAGCAAAAACGGGAGCACCCCTGTGCATTCATGAAGCGGATGCCCCCTACTTGGACGATCCCAACCTGCACCTGGGCCCCCAGGTGCGCATGGATGTTCCACCCGTACAGGCAGACCGGTTGTTGAGGGATGGAGATGAGATCCAGGTTGGCAGCAAGCACCTGCAGGTGATTCACACCCCAGGGCACACCCCTGGCGGAATCAGCCTCTATGGAGAGGGGATTCTGCTCAGCGGCGATACTCTGTTTAGATCTTCCGTGGGGCGCTGGGATTTTCCCGGGTCCGATGAGCAGGCCCTGCGGCAGAGCCTCAAGCGCTTAACGGAACTGTCTCCGGAAACGAAGGTTTATCCGGGCCACGGGTTCAGCACCACTTTGGCTCGGGAGCTTTTAGAGAACCCTTTTTTGAACTCGCTGTAGGGAAGTGAAGAGCGATAACTATTCCTTTTTATTTTGGCCACGAAAGCTATGATATTCAGGCCGCGGACTTCCTGGCCCCCTCCATGGAAGTAGCGGTGAAATCCCTGGCCCCCAATGCCTCCTTTGGACCTGGCAAGGTCCTGCAGGCCCGGTACGCCTGGGAAGATGGCGCGTTGGTGGTTTTTGTCAGTCTCGAAGGGGAGGAGTGGACGTATCGGGATACGGAGATTTTGGATGTCCGCTATAACCAAGCGGATCGGGAGCGCCGTATTAAGGAGCGGGTCCGGCTGGGTATTCGCCGCGTCTTTGAACGGGTCTACGGCCTAGCGGAAAGCCCCTGGGGGATTCTCACCGGAGTGCGTCCCCTGAAGATGGTCCACTCCATGCTGGACCGGGGTTTTCCCCCCGAGGAGCTGCGGGAAATCCTCTTGGAGGTGTACGCCCTCAGTTCCCGCAAGGCGGATCTGCTTCTGGAGGTTGCTGCCAGGCAGCGCCCCTATTTCCATCCCGACCCCAATAACCCCGTGAGTATCTACGTGGGCATTCCCTTCTGTCCCACCCGCTGCAGTTACTGCTCCTTTGCGGCCTATCCCCTGGAAACCCACGGACATTTACTGCCCGACTTTCTCAAGGCCCTGTATGTGGAGATTGGGCAAGTGGGCAGTCTCCTTAGGGAGCTTGGCCTCCAAGTGGAAGCGGTGTATCTAGGTGGAGGAACCCCCACTACGGTGCAGGGAGACCAGCTTGAGCAGTTGCTCCAGGCGATTCAAAAGTACCTGGTTACGGCAGGAACCAAAGAGTTCACCGTGGAAGCTGGCAGGCCGGAGACACTGTCCCGTGAGACTTTGGCAATCCTCAAGGCCGGAGGGACTCAGCGGATCTGCATCAACCCCCAGACCATGCATGAGCCCACCCTGCAGCTGATCGGACGCCGCCATACAGTGGAGGATGTGCGCCGGGCCTTTACCCTGGCCCGGGAAGTGGGGATTCCCTTAATCAACATGGATGTGATCATGGGGCTGCCCGGCGAAGAACTCTCCCATGTACGCAGCACCCTGGAGGAGTTGGCCAGATTAGGGCCGGACAACCTCACTGTGCACAGTCTGGCCCTCAAACGGGCTTCCAGGCTGAAGAAGGATTGGGAACGGGAGCGCATTGCCCAGGAACAGGGTGAAGCCATGGTGGAGCTGGCCCGGGAATACGCCTTGGGCTGGGGTATGAGCCCCTATTATCTCTACCGGCAGCGCCATATTCTAGGCGACCTGGAGAACGTTGGTTATGCCCGGGAGGGCACTGCCTCCATCTACAACATTCAGATGATGGAAGAGCGCCAGAGCATCATCGCCCTGGGGGGAGGGGGCGTTACCAAGTTGGTGGCCTCCGATTTAAGCCTAGTGCGCCAGGCGAACCCCAAGTGCCCAGCTGCCTACGCTGCCCAGATTCGGGAGGGTCTGGGGGAGAGATTGGAATGGCTGCGCCGGCACTTCTCTAGCAGGTATTGACTGCCCAAGCAGAACTTGTGCGTTTGACATAGAACCGCATTTCAAGTACAATTAGCTTGTTGGTCTTTCTTGAATGGAAAGGGTTGGTTGCCATGTTCCGCAAAATGAGGAACCAAATGAAGTTCGTGATTATTATTGTGCTAGCAGCCATGCTCGGCGGCGGTCTATGGGCAGCGGGGGTTTCCCTCTTTGGCGGGTCCCAGAGCATCCCTGCGGAGGCGGCGTTAGCGGTGGCCAAGGTGAACGGCCAGACCATTTCCCTCTACGATCTTTATCTGACTCATCTGCGCTTTGCCCAGCAGATTGAGCAGCAGCAAGGGCCCCTCACTGGGCGCATGCATGAAGCGCTGCGTTATCAAGCCCTGGAAGCCCTAATTGACAGTATTTTGGTGCACCAGGAAATCGACAAACGCAAGATTACCGCTTCCAAGACTGAGGTAGATGCGGAGCTGCAGCGAATTGTCGATCTCTTCGGAAGCCGCGAGGACTATGAGGTGCAGCTCAAGAATGCAGGACTCAGCGAGGAAACCCTAAGGCGGCAGCTGGAACACCAGATCCAAGTTGATAAGCTGCAGGAGCAGGTGCTGGCCCATGTGCCTGTGACTGAAGAAGAGCTCCGGTCCGCCTATGAACGGGTGCGCACCAGCCATATTCTGATTCGTCCAGAGGATGACACCGACGAGGCTTGGGCCGCTGCGGAGCAGAAGGCGTGGGAGGTCTATGCCCAGGTCACAGCGGAAAACTTTGCGGATATGGCTGCCACTTATTCCGATGATTCCACCGCAACCAGCGGAGGAGAGCTGGGCTACATCTATCGGGGCAAGACGGTGCCCGAGTTTGAAGAGACCGCCTTCTCTTTAGCTGTGGGTGAGATCAGCGAACCTGTTCGTTCCACCTACGGGTATCATATTATTACCGTAACGGACCGCATCGAGCCGGAAGGTGAAGAGTTCGAGCAGGCCCGTGCTGAGCTGGAAAAGGAGCTCCGGCTGCAGAAGGGCCAGGAAGAGTTGGAATCCTGGCTGGAGCAGCTGCGCGACGCTGCTAATATCGTGCTGATGGAGCACCGCCTCAATGCCTTCAAAGAAATGCAGGCCGGCAACTTTGAAAATGCGGTGCACTACTATCAACTTGCCCTGGAAGAAGAGCCCGATAATGGCTACTTGAACTCCTTCCTGGGAGATGCCTACCACGGGCTGGGCGATCTCGATGCAGCCATTGAGCAGTACAAGCTGGCTGCAGAAAAGGAAGCCACCGACTATACTCTACTTTACAGTCTGGGCAAGTTGTATGAAGAAGCTGAAGATATCGACCGCGCCGTGGAGCAGTATATCAAGGCAGCGGAACTGGTGCCAGGCGACATCTTTGCCCTCCTTACCCTTTACCACAGCGTAACTTCCCTGGAGCGCTGGGAGGATGCGAAGGCCATCGAGAAGCTCATCGAAGAGTTCCAGGAGCAGCAGAACGCTCGACTCCAGGAGCAGGCGCAGGCTGAAGCTGCTGAAGGGGAAGGGGAGCAAGCGCCCGCAACGGTGGAAGCAGAACCCGCCGAAGAACCAGTGGAAACAGCAGCTGAGCCGGTTCCGGAAAACTAGAACTCAGGCGAGTGGTGGTTACCATCACTCGCTTTTTGCCAACGCCTAGGGGGTGGAGAAATGACACTGACTACCAGGCCTAGGGGCACTAATGACGTGGGCCCCGGCGAGATCGAACTGTGGCATCAGCTGGAGGAGAAAATCAGGCAGGTGTGCGCTGCCTATGGGTACCAGGAGTTGCGCACCCCCCTTTTTGAACATACGGAACTCTTTCAGCGGGGCATCGGTGAAGCCACGGACATTGTGGAAAAGGAGATGTACACATTCTTGGACAGGGGGGAAAGGAGCCTCACGCTGCGCCCTGAGGGCACAGCCCCCGTGGTGCGCGCCTTCCTCGAGCACAATCTGGGCGGAGGGGCCTTGCCCGTGAAGCTCTACTATTACGGCCCCATGTTCCGCTATGAGCGCCCGCAGGCCGGACGCTACCGCCAATTTACCCAATTTGGCTTCGAAGCCCTCGGGTCCCAGGATCCTCTGCTGGATGTTGAAGCTATCATGCTGCCCTTAGAGCTGTACAAAGCCTGTGGGTTGAGTGGGTTTGAGGTGGAGATCAACAGTATCGGCTGTCCTTCTTGCCGGCCCAGTTATCGCCAGGAGCTGGTGGAGTATTTTGAACCCCGGGTGGACCAGCTGTGCAGCAGCTGCCGGAGCCGTCTGCACCGCAATCCCCTGCGCCTTTTGGACTGCAAAGTGGAAAGCTGCCAGGCAGTGCTCGCCGGTGCCCCCCGCATGGAGGCCCACCTCTGTTCCGAATGTGCCGACCACTTTGCCCAGGTGCTCGCCTACCTGGATGAACTGGGCGTTGCTTACAGACTCAACCATCGTCTCGTGCGGGGCTTTGACTACTACACCAAGACCGTATTTGAGGTAACGAGTTCGGAACTGGGCGCCCAGAACGCCATCGGCGCTGGCGGGCGCTACGACGGGCTGGTGGAGGAGCTGGGGGGCAAAGCAACCCCGGCGGTGGGGTTTGCAGTGGGCGTGGAACGGCTGCTCTTGGCCCTGGAGGGGCAGGGTAAGCTTCAGGTACAGCAGGAAGGTCCCCGGGCCTACCTCGTCCATTTTGGCGGCGCAACCAAACGCAAGGCAGCCCAGGTGGCCTATTTCCTGCGCGGCAAAGGGATGTGGGCCGAGTTGGATTACCTGGACCGCAGTATCAAGGCCCAGATGAAAGCAGCTAACAGGTTGGGCAGCCGCTATGTGCTCATTTTCGGTGAGGAAGAGCTCAGCCGCAATCGTCTGATTGTCCGCAACATGCAGGATGGACAGGAACAGGAGCTGGATCTGGAGGATCTAGAACGGCTAGCATACATCTTAGGAGAGTGTGGGAAATGACGGACTGGAAGAGAACCATCTGCTGCGGTGAGTTGAGGAAGTCCCATGTGGGTGCCGCCGTAACGCTCAATGGCTGGGTGAACAGAAGGCGCGACCTGGGACAGGTGATCTTTGTGGACCTAAGGGACCGCTCCGGCGTGGTTCAGGTTGTCTTTGACCCGGAAACGCTGGGCGCGGAGCAGTTTAGGGAGGCGGAAAGCCTGCGCAGCGAGTTTGTCATCGCAGTGCAAGGCAGGGTCGTGGCCCGTCCTGAGCAGCAGGTGAACCCCAAGATGGCCACAGGTGAAGTGGAGGTGCAGGCGGAGCGGCTAGTCATCTTGTCTGAAGCCAAAACGCCGCCGTTCCATATTGACCGAGCCGAGGAAGTGGATGAGGCCATTCGCTTGAAATACCGCTATCTCCACCTGCGCAGCAGGGAACTCCAAGAAGCGATTACCCTGCGCCACCGCATCACCGCCAGTGTGCGGTCCTTTTTGAACAGAGAAGGCTTTTTGGAAATTGAAACCCCCATGCTGATCCGCTCCACCCCTGAGGGAGCCCGGGACTATGTGGTGCCCAGCCGTGTCCATCCCGGAAACTTTTACGCGCTGCCCCAATCGCCGCAGTTGTTTAAGCAGTTGCTGATGATCGCCGGTTTTGAACGCTATTACCAAATCGCCCGCTGCTTCCGGGACGAAGACCTGAGGGCTGACCGGCAGCCTGAGTTTACCCAGATCGATGTGGAGATGTCCTTTGTGGATCGGGACGATGTGATGGACATGATGGAAGCGATGATCCTCCATGTCCTAGAAGAAGTGAAGGGCGTTAAGATCCTCTCACCTATTCCCAGGCTGAGCTACAGGGAAGCCATGGACCGCTTTGGTTCAGACAAGCCGGATACCCGTTTTGGCCTGGAGATCTGCGATGCCACAGCTGAACTCAGCGCCAGCGGTTTCAGGGTGTTTGCTGAGACGGCTGCGTCCCAAGGAGTAATCAGGGGGATCAACGTTAAGGGTGGAGCCAGCTTTACCAGGCGGCAGCTGGATCAGCTCAGCGAGCAGGCCCAGGGCTGGGGAGCCAAGGGTCTGATCTGGCTGGCTGTGGAACCAGATAAGGTACGCTCGCCCATAGCCAAGTTCCTCCAAGAGGAAGAGCTGGAAGCAATCAAGAGGGCCTTTGCGGCCGAGGCGGGGGACCTCATCTTGATGGTGGCTGGCAACTATGATCTGGTGTGCGACGTTTTGGGCAGGCTGCGCCTGGCATTAGGTAAAGAGCTGGGCCTGATTGACGACGATGCCTACAACCTGCTTTGGGTTGTGGACTGGCCCCTACTTGTCTACGATGAAGATGCGGGGCGCTATGTGGCAGCCCACCACCCCTTTACCGCTCCCCTGGATGAAGATGAGCATCTGCTGGAGACTGATCCTGGGAAAGTAAGGGCTAAAGCCTACGACATGGTGCTCAATGGAGTGGAGTTGGGGGGAGGAAGCATCCGTATCAGCAACCGGCGCCTCCAGGAGCGTATGTTTGCTGCCTTGGGCTTCACCATGGAGGAAGCCCGCAGGCAGTTCGGGTATTTCCTGGAAGCTTTTGAATATGGAGCTCCCCCCCATGGCGGCATCGCCTTTGGCTTGGACCGCTTAGTCATGCTCCTGGCCAAACGGCAGTCCATCAGGGATGTTATTGCCTTCCCCAAAACAGTGAGTGCTTCCGATCTGATGATTGAAGCGCCCGCGCCCATCAGCGAGGCGCAGCTGAAGGAGCTGAAAATTAGCTTGAAGAGCTGAGTGTTTTCGCCAGGTCATGCACAATGTTTGCTCCCCGGGAGGTGACAATCCCTGTCACCAGATAATCAAGGAGCACGTTGCGCACAGGTATGTCCAGGGTGCTCAAAAGACCCACGCCGCTCACCCAGGCCAGACAGACGCCCAGCACCCCTGAAATCAAGGGCAGGTGGCGGCGGTTTAGGTCCGGCAGCAGCGCTTTGATGGTGTTGGTGAGCACTTCGATCACAAAGGCGATGGCCAGCACTTTGCCTAGAAGCTGATCCATGTTGCCAATCCCTCCTCTGCTAACCTGTATGTCTACGGTCAACCGAGTAGAACCGGAAAAATCGGGAAAAACCGGTACAAGCAGAGTACTTGAATCGCGGTAGAGACTGTGCTATGATCGACCTAGATGATGCACCCCTGCTGTGCTCGCGATCAATCTGGCCTTGATATGAGCCAACACCAACACAAAGGGAACCTGAGCTCGCAGCAGCTAGGGCATGCCCCTGCGAGGGGACGCTCGAACTGGTGCGGAGGGTACCCACCTGCCGAGGCAGGTTCATTCGGGTCAGCACTAGCGGTACGGTGGGGGGCGGATCCGGATACCCCTTACGGGGTATTTTTTTTGGAGGAAAAGCATGGAACATAGATTTGTCCGGACGGAACTGGTCTTGGGAGCGGAAAAACTCCAACGCCTGCAGAGAGCCTCGGTGGCCGTGGTGGGCTTGGGGGGCGTAGGTGGACATGCCGCCGAGGCCCTGGCCCGCTCGGGAGTGGGGAGGCTCATCCTCATTGACCACGATGTGGTAGCCATCTCCAACTTAAACCGCCAGATTGTGGCCCTCGAAGCTACCCTAGGCCGGCCCAAGGTGGAAGTGATGGCGGAGAGAATCGCCCAGATCAACCCGGAGTGCCAGGTGTTGCCCTGCCAAGCCTTTTACAAACGTGAGAACCACAAAGTGCTGCTCCCGGCAGGGCTCGACTTTGTGGCCGATGCCATTGACAGTGTGCAGGCGAAGGTGGATCTCATCGAAAGCTGCCTTACGGAAGGCATTCCCATCATTTCGGCCATGGGTGCAGGCAACAAGCTGGATCCAACGCGGCTGCGCATCGCAGATATCTCCCAAACCCATACCTGCGCCTTGGCTAGGGCGGTGCGGGGAGCCCTGCGCAGGCGGGGGATCGGGCGGGGACTTACCGTGGTCTTTTCCGATGAAAAGTCCGTGGGGAGCAAAGCGGGCTCCACTCCAGGCAGCACAGCCTTCGTTCCCGGCGCCGCGGGTTTGATTATGGCCAGCTGGATTGTGAGGAAGATCTGCGGGGAGGTTTGAGCATGGATTTGTTTGAGCAGAGCCCCTTGCGGCACGAACAGGCGCCTTTGGCGGTGCGCATGCGTCCCGAATCCTTGGAGGAGTATGTTGGCCAAGAGCACATTTTGGGCCCGGGAAGGCTTCTCAGACGGGCTATCACTGAAGATATCCTGCGCTCCATCATCCTCTACGGGCCGCCCGGGTCAGGCAAGACCACTTTGGGCTATGTGATCTCCAAGACCACGCAGGGTGTGTTCATCAACGTGAGTGCCACCACCACTGGGGCCGCCGAGCTCAAGCGGCTGGCGGAGGAAGCCAGGGATCGGCGGGCCTACCATGGCGAACGCACCATTTTGTTCGTGGATGAGATCCAAAGGCTGAACAAAGGGCAGCAGGATGTGCTGCTGCCCGCGGTGGAAAAGGGGGATCTGATCCTCATCGGCGCCACCACGGAGAACCCCTACTTTGAAGTCAATGCTGCTCTGCTCAGCCGTTCCCAGATCTATCAGCTCAAACCCTTGGAAGAACACCATCTACTTGCCCTGGCCAAGCGGGCTCTCCAACACCCCCGGGGCCTGGGCGAGGTGCCTTGCTCTGTGGCAGAAGATGCCTTGCTGCACTTGGTGCGCATTGCCAATGGCGATGCCCGGGTACTGCTCAACACTTTGGAGTTTGCCGTGCTCACCGCGCCCCCCAATGAGCAGGGAGTGCGGGTGGTGGACTTGGCTGTGGCGGAAGAAGCGGCCCAGACCCAGCGGGTACGATACGATAAAGCGGGAGATCAGCACTACGATGTTATCTCTGCCTTCATAAAGTCTCTGCGGGGCAGCGATCCCGATGCTGCCCTGTATTGGTATGCCCGCATGGTCTACGCCGGGGAAGACCCTCGCTTTATTGTGCGCCGGCTGTTGGTGCATGCTGCGGAAGATGTGGGTATGGCCGATCCCACCGCGCTGCTCATGGCCCAAGCCGCGGGCTTTGCCCTGGAGTGGCTGGGCATGCCGGAGGCCCGCATTCCCATTGCCCAGGCCATAATCTATATTGCCACAGCCCCGAAGAGCAACTCAGTGATCAAGGCCGTGGATGCCGCCCTGGCCGCGGTGGAGCAGGGGGGAGCTGAACCGGTGCCAGCGCATCTGCGGGACGCCCACTATGCTGGGGCAGCCAAACTTGGCCACGGCAAGGGGTACAAATACCCCCACGATTATCCCCATCACTATGTGGTTCAGGATTATCTGCCCGAGAAACTGCGCGGTTTTCAGGTGTATGAGCCCTCGGAACAGGGTCGCGAAAAGGTGATTAAAGAACGCCTGGCCTATTTCGCCCAGTTGAAGGCCAGAAGCAAGCCCCAACAGCCCTGAGGGGCTTTTTTGCTTTTTCAGCGTTGACGCCCCCTAACCCCTGTGCTATGATCAAAATGAATTCAATCCCGACAAAATTAGTCGGAAATGAGGGGAGGCGGATGCATGCGCGTATCCACGCGGGGCGAGTATGGAGTCCGTGCCATGTTTGATCTCGCCCTCAACTACGGCAGCGGCCCCATTCCCTTGAGGAGCGTAGCTGAGCGCCAGCTGATTTCCGAGACCTACCTGGAACAGCTCATGGGCGCACTCCGTAAGGCGGGATTGGTGGCGAGCAAGCGGGGGGCTCAGGGAGGCTATGAGTTGGCCCATCCCCCGGAGAGGATTACCATTGGTCAGATCATCCGCGTTCTCGAAGGGCCCATCACTCCCCTTGACTGTCTAGACTCTGATTCAGGCACAGGCCCTTACTGCGACCAGCCAGAACAGTGCGTGCTGCGGGGCTTATGGAAGAGACTGCAGGACAGCATGGAGCGGGTGCTGGACAATACAACTCTGGAAGACTTGAGGCAGAAGGCCATAGGATTAGGGGTGGCAAAAGGATAATGAAACGAATTTACATGGATCACGCAGCAACCACGCCAGTTCGACCGGAAGTGCTGGAGGCCATGCTTCCGTACTTCAACAGCGAATTTGGCAACCCCTCCAGCGTGTACAGCTGGGGGAGAGCCGCCCGCAAGGCGCTGGATAACGCTAGAGATCAAGTGTCCGCCCTTCTGGGTGCTTCACCTAGTGAGATCGTATTCACCTCTGGTGGTTCGGAGGGAGCCAACCTAGCCATCAAGGGTGTGGCCTGGGCAGATCAAAACCGGGGCAAACACATCATCACCAGCGCCATCGAGCACCACGCGGTCCTGGATGCCGTGCTGTGGCTGGAAAAACAGGGTTTTGAAGTGACCATCCTCCCTGTGGACGAGTACGGCTTAGTGAGCCCCGCCCAGGTGGAAGCAGCCCTGCGGCCTGATACCATTTTGGTATCCATTATGCATGCCAATAACGAGGTGGGCACCATCCAGCCCATCAGTGAGATTGGTGCCATCGTGCGCAGGCACGGCGCGAAATTCCATACCGACGCGGTGCAGACGGCTGGCGTTTTGGATCTGAACGTTGAGGCGCTCAACGTTGATCTGCTTTCCATCTCTGCCCACAAATTCTACGGACCCAAGGGCGTAGGTGCCCTTTATGTGCGCAAGGGAGTGCGGCTCAGCCCCCTGATTCACGGCGGCGGCCAGGAAAAGAGGCGCCGCGCGGGTACAGAGAATGTGGCCGGGATTGTGGGTTTGGCCAAGGCCTTTGCCCTGGCCCAGGAAGAGCGGGAGCAGGAAAACGCCCGCCTGATCAAGCTCCGGGACCGGCTTATTTCCGGGCTAAGCAGGATTCCCCATACCAGGGTGAACGGCCACTTAGAGCAGAGGTTGCCCAACAATGTAAATGTCTGTTTCGGGTTTATCGAAGGCGAGTCCATGCTGCTCAATCTGGATCTGCGGGGAATAGCTGCCTCCAGCGGCTCAGCCTGTACATCGGGTTCTTTGGACCCATCCCACGTTCTGTTGGCCATGGGGCTCAGCCATGAGATCGCCCATGGATCGCTGCGCTTGACGCTGGGGCGGGAGAACACAGAGGAAGATGTGGAATTTGTGCTGCAGGAAATACCGGGCATAGTGGAGCGGCTGAGGGCCATGTCCCCGCTGTATCAAGGATAGGAGGAAGATCATGTATTCGGAAAAGGTCATGGACCACTTCACCAATCCGCGCAACGTGGGTGAAATCCCCGATGCGTCCGGAGTGGGCGAAGTTGGCAACGCACGCTGCGGCGATATTATGAAGATGTGGATCAAAGTGGAAAACAACATTATTACCGATATCAAATTCAAAACGTTCGGCTGCGGTGCCGCCATCGCCACTTCCAGCATGATCACAGAGATGGCCAAGGGCAAAACGCTGGAAGAAGCGGAACAGATCACCAATCAGCAGGTAGCAGAGGCCCTGGAAGGACTGCCGCCCGTGAAAATGCACTGCTCGAATTTGGCTGCAGAGGCGTTGGGAGCCGCCATCGCCGACTACCGGAAGAAAACAGCCCCCACTGCGTGAGGTGAGCATGTGGAGGAATCGACACCGAGAGGTAATCTCGGTGTTTTTTTTGCCCGATCTGGGGAAGCTAGCGGTAGAACTCCAAACGAGGTGATGGATGTGGCCAATGGCCGAAATATGCTGCTGATGGGTTTGGCCGGTCTTGCTGTGGGCATCTATGTGGGCAACACCATGACCAAAGGTTCTGTGACCAGGCAGCTGCGCTCCACAGGCCGCAGCCTGCTGCGCAGGGCCAGGGGCACTGTGGAGCAGCAGTTGAGCAACTGGATGGATTGAGGCCTGTGTCCCGACGCGCTTGGTGGACACTGCTCTTTTTGGGGGTTTTGCTTTTTCTGTATCGGGTCAGGGCTGTGCTGACCCCTTTCTTGTTTGCGATCCTTTTGGCGTACGTGGTCTATCCCCTGATTGTCGCGGTGGAAAAACGGGGCGCTTCGCGGGTGGCAGCCATCCTCATTGTCTATGCCCTCTTTGGCGTGGTCTTTGGGCTGTTACTCAGCCTTACCCTGCCCAACTTGCTCAAAGAGCTGGAAGAGATTGCCCGCAAGCTCCCTCGCCAGGCCGTGCAACTGGAAGAACTGGGGCAGGACGCAGTGGGTTTTCTTAGGCGCCTTAAGCTCCCGGCCACACTGCAGGAGGCCTGGGACACGCTTTTGGCCCGGATTCAGCTGGCCTTAGAGGGCCTGGCGGGCAGGCTCATACAGGTTTTGATGGCTCTGTTCACCAACCTGCTCGCCCTGCTCATCTCGCCTGTCTTGGCCTTTTACTTCCTGCGCGATCACCAAGCCATGCGGGAGCGGGCCCTGCGTTACATACCAGCCCACTACCGGGGGGATGCCCTGTTCATTTTGGGGGAAGTGAATAGTGCCCTGAACGGGTTTTTCCGCGGGCAGCTTTGGATCTGCTTGTTTGTGGGCCTGTTTGTGTACGGGGGTCTGTGGCTTTTGAAGATACCCTATGCCTTGTTTATTGCCCTGCTTGCGGGCCTGTTTGATATTATCCCTTACTTCGGCCCTGTGCTGGGCTTTCTGCCTGCCGCGGCCCTGGCCCTCTCCAAGTCCCCGGTGACTGTGCTCTGGGTGTTCGTGCTGTTTGTGGCGGCTAACCAGATCGAAAACAGCCTGATCTCCCCCTGGCTCATTGGGGATCGGGTGGGTCTGCACCCCTTGGTGGTGATCTTTGCCGTGCTGGTGGGTGGACACCTCTTGGGGCTGCTGGGCCTGCTAATTGCCGTTCCCGCCGCGGCTATTGGACGGGTGCTGTTGGACTACTTTCTTCTGCGCCGTCCCCAGCCCCGGTGAAGCTGGCCAGGGGAGCCAAAAGGGCAGCACAGCTGGCCCTTTTTCATTTTGGGGGACGATCCGCCCGGAGGAAGCCCCCGACGTTCCAAGTTGACAAGGTAACCTCACTTGGATAATATTGTGTTAGCGAAAAGAGAGTGTCTGGCTTTAGAAATGGGGGGAACCGCTTGGAGCGGCACTTTATGAAGAACTATACAGTGGATCAAATCCGGACCATGTTTTTGGAGTTTTTCCAGAGCAAGGATCACCGTATCTTGCCCAGTGCTTCGTTGATCCCCCACGGGGATCCCACCTTACTGCTCACGGTGGCTGGGATGGTGCCTTTCAAACGTTATTTTCTCGGTCTAGAGAAGCCCGTTTCACCGCGTATTGCCACTAGCCAGAAGTGCATCCGCACCGGTGATATTGACAGCGTGGGCAAGACAGACCGTCATGCCACTTTTTTTGAAATGCTGGGAAATTTCTCCTTTGGTGATTATTTCAAGAAAGAAGTGATTCCCTGGGCCTGGGAGTTTGTGGTGGAGCATTTGCAGCTTCCTCCCGACCGGCTCTGGGTTTCCATCTACTTAGATGATGACGAGGCCTTTGAGATTTGGAACAAAGACGTGGGCCTGCCTGCGGAGAGGATCGTGCGCCTGGGCAAGGAAGACAACTTCTGGGAAACCGGTTCGGGACCTTGCGGTCCCTGCTCCGAGATCTACTTAGATCGGGGGCCCGAGTTCGGTTGCGGTCAGGCTGACTGCAAGCCCGGCTGCGACTGCGAACGCTTTCTGGAGTTCTGGAACCTGGTCTTTATCCAGTTTCATCAGGAAGGGGATACTTATACCCCGCTGCAGGCGAAAAGCATCGATACGGGCATGGGTCTGGAGCGGGTGGCTGCACTGCTCCAGGGCAAGACCAGTATCTTTGAGGTGGACAACATCCGTCCTATCCTGGATGCTGTGGGCAGCCTAGCGGGCGTAGAATATGGGGCCAGCCCCGAGACGGACATGTCTCTGCGGGTGATCACGGATCATATGCGCGCGGTTACTTTCCTGGTGGCCGACGGTGTACTGCCCAGCAACGAGGGGCGGGGCTACGTCTTAAGAAGGCTGCTGCGGCGGGCTGTGCGGCACGCGCGCCTGCTGCATATTGACCGGCCCTTTGCTGCCCATATGGTGGATGTGGTGGTGCAGCAGATGAAGGGAGCATATCCCGAGCTGGTGGAACGTCAGGAATATGTGCGGAATGTGGTCAGGCTGGAGGAAGAGCGTTTCAGCGCCACCTTGGAACAGGGGCTGAGGCTCCTCCAGGAACTGGCGGAAGATGCCCGCAAGGCCGGGACAAGTGTGATTGCCGGAACTGATGCCTTCCAGCTCTACGATACCTTTGGCTTCCCCCTTGACTTAACCAGGGAGATCTTGGCCCACGAGGGGCTCACCGTGGATGAAGATGGTTTCCGCCAGGCCATGGAGGCCCAAAGGGAGCGGGCCAGACAATCCCGCACGGCCCATGGTTATCTGGACAGCCGCCTTGAGGCTTATAAAGAGCTGGCGGGGGCTGTGACCACTGAGTTTGTGGGTTATGAATGCTTTGCAACCGAGGCTAAAGTGGTGGGGTTGATCGTGGATGGCCGCAGCGTGGACAGCGCCCAGGAGGGCGCCGAAGTGGCCGTGGTTTTGGACCGCACTCCCTTCTATGCAGAAGCAGGGGGCCAGATTGGAGATCAGGGCGTGATCGAAACTGCCACGGGTGCGGTCCGCATCAGCGATGTACGCAAACCGGTGGAAGGGCTAGTCAGCCACTTCGGAGTGGTGGAAAAGGGTTACATCGCGGTAGCCAGCCCGGCCAGGGCGGCTATCTCCGAGGAACTGAGAAAAGAAACGGCGCGCCATCACACCGCCACCCACCTGCTGCATAAGGCCCTCAAGGACATTCTAGGCGACCATGTGAACCAAGCCGGCTCTTACGTCGGTCCCAAACGGCTGCGCTTTGACTTCACCCATTTTCAGGCCGTAACCGCTGCAGAGCTGCGGCAGATCGAACAGGCAGTAAATAGGCAGATCCTGCGCAACCTTCCTGTGGTGCCCACCATAACAGATCTGGAGAGCGCCAGACAGCAGGGTGCTGTGGCCCTCTTTGGTGAGAAGTACGGGGATGAGGTACGCATGATTCAGGTGGGGGATTACTCCTTGGAGTTGTGCGGGGGTACCCACGTGCAGGCTACCGGTGAAATAGGTCTGTTTAAAATCCTTTCCGAGGGCAGCGTGGCCGCGGGCGTGCGGCGCATTGAGGCTGTTGTGGGCACAGAAGCCCTGGCCCATGTCCACGCGCAGGAGGATGTGCTGCACCAGCTCCAGGCTAAGCTGCAGAGCAAAGTGGAGCAGCTGCCGGAGCAGGTAGAGCGGCTCCTGGAGGCGAACCGGGCCCTGGAGAAGGAACTGGCCGAGCTGAAGCGCCAAAACCTCCTAGGTTCCCTGGATGAGCTCCTAGCCGGTGCAGAGCAGGTGGGCCAAGCCTTCCTGGTTGTGGCGGAAGTTGCGGCTCAAGATCCAGAAGAGCTGCGGGAGCTAGGCGACCGGATCAGGGACCGGCTGAACCCTGCGGCTATCCTCTTGGGAAGCAGAAGTGGCGAGAAGGTTCTTTTTGTGAGTATGGTGTCCAAGTCACTGACCCAAGCCGGTGTTCATGCGGGTCAGGTCGTGAAAGCTGCGGCCCAGATCTGCGGCGGCGGTGGCGGAGGCCGGCCCGATATGGCGCAGGCAGGAGGACGCCTCCCCGAAAAACTGCCCACTGCTTTGGAAGAAAGCCGTCGGCAGTTAAGGCAGCTGTTGGAGGGAATTGCTCTGTAGTTACAGAATAAGCATAGAGAAAACGGTGCAGGGGAGGGATACCATGAACGATGCCCACGACAAGACAGCGTTGTTCAGCTACAGGGCCTGGGAGGATGACGCCTCGGAGGTTAGAACCATCCTGCAGCAGGTGTATGAAGCCCTGCAAGACAAAGGGTACAATCCTTTTGGTCAAATTGTGGGCTATTTGATGTCGGGGGACCCAACGTTCATTACCAGCCACAAGAATGCCCGTGCCCTCATATCGCAGCTGGAAAGGGATGTGATCCTGGAAGAATTGGTCAAACACTATCTTCAGAGGAGCTGAGCTCGTTACGTCCCAATTCATTGGTTTCCGACACGGCAAAGGAGTGTTAAGGGTTGACACGGATTAGTGCGGATAGTACTTGTGACCTTTCACCGGATTTAGTGCAGAGTTTAGGCATCAGCATTACTCCCTTGAGCATTACCGTGGATGACGAGGTTTTTAAGGACGGTGTTGATCTAACTCCGGCGGAGCTGATTGCCCATGTGGAAGCAGGCCGGCACTGCCAGACCGGGGCGGTAAATGTCTATGAATACCAAGAACACTTCCAGAAACTCACAGCCCAAGGGGATGAAGTGGTTCACATCAGTTTAGGTTCTGGTTTCTCTTCTTGTTATAATAACGCCTTACTAGCCGCCCGGGATTTCCCCGGCGTGAAAGTGGTGGATTCCAGGAATCTGTCCACAGGCAGCGGTCATTTGGTATACGAAGCGGCTCTCCTGGCCCAAGGGGGCGGAACGGCCGCAGAGATCGCAGCCGAACTAGAGCGGCTTGTGCCCAAAGTGGATGCCAGTTTCATCATTGACCAGCTCGATTATCTGGCCCGAGGGGGCCGCTGCTCTGCCATTACCGCCCAGGGCGCTAAGATTCTGCGCTTGAAGCCCTGCATTGAAGTGCGGGATGGAGCAATGATCGTGGGACGCAAGTATAGGGGCAACTTCGAGAAGGCGGTCAGGCTTTACGTAGAAGACCGCTTGGCGCAAAACGGTGGTCTGGACCCCTGCCGGGCGTTCATCACCCATGTGGCCTGCAGTCCGGAAGTGCTGAACATGGTGCGTTCCCTGCTGGAGGACACGGGGCATTTTCAGGAGATCATCATCACCGAGGCCGGCTGCACCATCACCAACCACTGCGGCCCCAACACTTTGGGAGTGTTGTTCAGACGCTTAAGCTGAGGAGATCGGGATTGAAATACACAGAACTCGGCCAAACTGGCCTCACTGTTTCTAGACTCTGCTTCGGCGCCCTAACCATAGGTCCTCTCCAGCGCAATCTGGCACCTGCAGAGGGAAGCGAGGTGCTGCTGAGG
>Ga0116169_1000602_pt1 | contig 35571 bp, 36 predicted proteins | sample AD_UKC130_MetaG_FD_89796 | JGI IMG/M metagenome (GOLD analysis project Ga0116169, IMG submission 89796) | Active sludge microbial communities of municipal wastewater-treating anaerobic digesters from Canada - AD_UKC130_MetaG | ecosystem: Engineered > Bioreactor > Anaerobic > Digestate | place...
GGAGGCGATGCGCCCCAATTCTTTTGCCCCTTCTTGAAGCGCCTCCTCGGCTTCCAGGCCGAGGACGGCTGAAAGCACTTGCCATCGTTCTGTAGGAGTTGAATCCACGAGGCGCGTGACAAGTCCCTGAGGTATAAAAGCCGTGGATAAAAAAGCCTCCTTAAGCCTTTTTACGTCGTTTTCCGAGAGCGCCCTATCCCATGGGTTCAGCGCCTTAGCTATTTGAAGGTTCACCTCTCGGACAGATGACGCAATAGATAGCCACTCTTCATCCTCGTGGCGTTCGAGGAACGCCTCTTGACGACGCCCCTTGCCGAAAATCCGGCGTACCTTGTAGCGGAGACCTTTAGCTTCGAAGAGGCACATCACCTCGCCATGACTTGAACCAACCCTCACGAGCTCACCGTGTTTTACCGGCCTCACTGGGGTTGACTCGCCGAACAGCGCCAATAATAAGGCATCGAGGATGGAACTCTTGCCGGCACCATTGGGGCCAACTATCGCCACGGCTCCCGGTTCAAATGATAAGGAAGCAGATTTCAGGCCCAGTATGTCGCGCACGCGGAGATCGATCAGCCTCATTGTCGCATTCCCCCGACGTTACGCAATCTCTCCCAGATCGTTGAAGGGTCGTCGCCATGCAAAAGAGAAATGCCAGCCTCGCAAAGCATATCCTTCAGCACATCGTCTTGCTCCATTTCACCTACATACCGCTTCCACAGCTCGTTTACATTCAATTCGTACAGAGAGCTGTCTTCCCCTTCCCTCCGAGGTCGAAAGGCGGAGATGGTGACGATTTGTTCCCCCCTCTTCAATGCTCTGAAGCGCTCAAAGAGTTGTGAATCGTTGAGGCTCGCACTCTCAAGAGCGACGCGCACGAAGGCATCGGAGGAAAGACAGTTCAGGTCCGATTCGAGCTTGGCCATAGCTTCATTCTCATCGGCATATTTGAGCGTCTTTAACGGTCTTCCTTCCAGCCTTACAGCCCGCAGGGATCCTTCCTCGATCAAAAAACAGCCCAACGGTTGGCCTTCTTCTGCAAAGTCCAAGCGAAAGAGCGGACCGCAATAGAATGCCTTAAATGCCTTGGCTTTTAAAGGTATATCACCATGCCTGTGAATGTGACCACAAATGGCCGTCTCTATGCCAAGCTCTGCAAGGCTATCGATGGGGAGCGTAACCTCAAAGTCAGCCGGCGCACTCCCTTCGATGGCAAGATGTGCCATAGCTATGGGGATTCCCTGCGGCGAAGATTGTGCCCACGCATCTTCCAACAACTTTATAATGCCTTCAGGTGGCAGCTGGTGCAACCTGAGATAAGGCATGAGCAGCAGCCTGTAAGGACCGAGATTGATGCTCGTGGGTTGGCTTACGATTTTGAGGCGGCTTTCCCCCTCGAGGATCTCCCATACCTTTATGCCGCTCCAGTCATGGTTGCCCTTTAGCAGTAAAATCGTTGGGCGCTGCGGCTGGTCCAAAAGGCACCTCAGGGACGAAGCGACCAACGTCACCGCATCTTCACCGGGATAGCGAAAATGGTCGAAGACATCGCCAAGCACTACAATGCACTCTACGCGAAAAGCCTCAGCTAAGCAGGAGATTTGCCTCAGGCCTTCGCGCGCTTCGTTGAGCCTGTCTATGCCCCACGTGCGAGCCCCTACATGCCAGTCCCCGGTGACCAGCATCCGCATGACGAACCGCTTCCTCTCCTCCTTAACCCAAACCGAGTTCCTTCTCTATGGGCCTGAGGGCATATATCACTTCCTGGATCAACACGTCGAAGGGCTCGCCCAGCAACTCCGCACCCTTTTCGATTACAGTGCGATCCACGCCTCGGGCGAAGGCCTTGTCTTTCCACTTCTTTTTGACGGATTTGACTTCAAGGTCGTTCAGCGACTTGCTGGGGCGCACCAAGGCGACGGCGATGACAAAACCGGTGAGCTCATCCAGTGCGTAAATAGTCTTTTCCATGAGCGATCGAGGCTCCACGCCGTTTATATCCCAGCCGTGAGCCTGAACGGCCCTTATCACCTCAGGAGGGTAACCTTCTTCTTCGAGCCAGATGGCTGCCTTTCGTGTATGTTCTTCTATCGTCGGGAACTCCTCATAATCTAAATCATGAAGCAGCCCCACTATCCCCCAAAGTTCCTCGTCTTCGCCTGCACGGCGAGCAAAGTGCCTCATGGCCGCCTCGACAGCGAGAGCGTGTTTTAAATGGGCATCTTCTTTATTGTGAGACACAAGCAACTGCCATGCCCTTTCTCTGCTAAGATCCACAACAGCACCTCCTATAAAGGTTTGACCTGAAATCTTAATTAGACTCAAAAGAGCAACAGGGGCGGGAATGAAAGTTCCGGCGAAGGTCCTACGACGCGCCGCGTTTCTTCAAATTCAAAGTCGAAGAGGATTTGAGAGATGAACATTTGCGTCACATTTTCCGTCTCATATGGTATGGAAAAGCGCCTGTAGCCGAATTTTTCAGCATAATAAGTCAAAACTCCTCGATCCCCCTTCCTTGCCTCGAGGAGTGCGTCTTCCAAGACCTCAAAAAAACTCTCTTCATCAAAGAACGGATTGCTGCTAACTATGGCAATCGTCTTGCACTCGTCTACGAGCATTTCTCTATCCCAGATGCTGCATAGCAAGAGGCCGACTTCCACGTCGTCTACGCCCTGCGTTATGCGCTGAAGGGCCTTTTCCATCTCTTGAGAGAAAGAAAATATCATGAGAAAACCGAAGACTATGCTTCTGCTCTTGGCGGGGTCCACGAGCCGATCTCTGAAGAAGAGCCCACCGTCACCTGACGAAGGACTGTGGATGCACAACAGCTCGCTATTGAGCTCTAACGCAGAAATGGCGATTGACTGAAGGTCTTTGCCATACAAGCTCAGAGCCGAAACTGGGCCATAGTCCAAACCATAGGGCACCCAGGAAGCTACTTCAAGTTCGAGCGCTCTATCCCAATAAGGAAGCACTCCCATCTATCGTCCGCTCCTCTTTTCATTTAGTAATTTACATACCAGCTCAACGAGGCTATTAATCTCTGGCTTTGTGATTTGTCCATCGGCACCGGCGCTTACGGCTTTGCGTTTTATATCATCTGCCATGATCGAGGAGAATACGACTACTGGTATGTCTTTGAGGCGCTGGTGTTCTTTTATGCGCCTAGTGAGCGTAAGGCCGTCAATTTTGGGCATCTCGATGTCGGTAATGACCAAATCGAAGTGATCTTCCTCGTCGGCCAGGCGGTCCCACGCGGCCTTTCCGTGACCAACCATTTCCACATTGTGGAACCCCCCCTCAGCCAATGCCTCTTGAATAAGGCGGCGGATCAAAGGAGAGTCTTCGGCTACCAAGATCTTATAGCGGTTAGGATCCACTACGCTTTGGCCAGATTCTTTGAGGCGAACTGCATCGGGCGTGAGCTCCTTGGCCAACGAAGGATTCACCATCTGGACGATTCGCTCGTAATCCAAAAGCAGGATATTGCGCCCTTCTCTCTTTATGACGTAAAGGGCATCCTCTCCCAAAAAACCACCCGTGAGCGAGGCGTCGAGCTCTTCTGAGTTTATGCGGTAAATGCGCTCTACCCCATCCACAACGAAGCCCAGCTTCATTTGATTGAACTCCGCCACTATGACCTTACTCTGCTCGATGGGAACATTGGACTTTATCCCGAGATATGTCCGCAGATCTACAAGAGGTATGACCTCGCCTCGCACTGTAGTTATACCCAGCATCGCAGGGTGGGACTGGGGCACAGGACGCACGCCGGTCCATCGCAGGATCTCCCTGGTCTTGTCCACGTTGATGGCATATGGTTGATCGCCTAACAAGAACACCACAACCTGCCACTCATTAGTCCCGACTTCTGTGAGAATACGCTCCTCGTCCATGGAAACACCCCTTTCTTCACCTCAAGACAAATATAGTCCAATCCGCTCATCGCCACAAGCGGGTTATCCCGTTCGCCCAAAGATCTGGGACAGTTCTCTTAAAATGCCAAAAGCCTTGGATTGCAAATGTTCCTCCCTCAATCGCCATCTCCAGTTCCCTCTCGGCCTGCCCGGGAAATTCATCCTCGCCTCAGCTCCAAGTCCGAACAGGTCTTGAGGGGAAAGAATCGCCCACTTGGCTACAGAAGATAAGGCCATTCTAACAAAATCCCAATGCACGCGCTCCGCAACAACCCGATGGCCCATATAAGATTCCAACTGGCGTATCGCCTCGCTGGTGGCTTCCTCCTCAAACCACCCGCGCACCGTATTGTTATCGTGTGTCCCGGCATAAAGCAATAGCCCTTCTCTATGGTTGTGCGGCGCAAAGGGGTTATGAGCCACATCTCCGCCGAAGGCGAATAACAGCACCGCCATTCCAGGAAATCCATAATGCCTCATAACCGCCTTAACGTCATCCGTGATCAGACCGAGGTCTTCAGCTATCACTGCGGCGTTGGGGAAACGCTTTCTCACGGTGTCAAAAAAGTCGTAAGGGCAAGCCTTTATCCATTCCCCTCTTACCGCCGTCTCTTCTTTAGCTGGTACCGCCCAGTAGGCTACAAAGCCGCGGAAATGATCGATCCTCAATGCATCGAAGAGCCTGAGGTTGCGCTCGAAGCGCGAAAGCCACCACTCAAATCCACGCTCCTTCATAAGATCCCATTTATAGAGGGGATTCCCCCACCGCTGACCCGTCTTGCTGAAGTAATCCGGCGGTACACCGGCAACCGAGCGCGGGTAACCCTTGTCGTCGAGGTCGAAAAGCTCTTGATGAGACCACACATCAGCGCTATCGTGGCTGACGTAAATGGGCATATCGCCTATCACCGTTATGTCATGGTCCTGACACCGCTTATGCAGCGCCTGCCATTGCTGATTAAACAAATACTGTGCTACCTTAACCTGCCGTATAGCTTCCGCTTCCCTCTCAAGGAGATCTTCCAAAGCCTTTTCGTCTCTATATTTAAATACATCGGGCCATTCAACCCAGCTCTTGCTATCGAACCTTCCCTTCAGAACCACAAAAAGGGCATAATCATCGAGCCACTGAGACTCGGACTGACAAAAGCTCTCGAAGTTGTGATCGCCCCTAAAGCGTTGGCACGCTTTTTTTAAGATTGGCCCTTTTAAATCTGCTGCTTTGTCGTAATCCACCACGTCGGAGTTGTCTTCTATGGACTTTAGCTCTTCGCCCTTCAATAGCCCATCTTCTGCTAAAAGTTTTGGGCTTATAAAGAATGTATTCCCCGCAAAGGCCGATATGCTGCTGTACGGAGAATAATCGCTGCCGCCATCAGTGGGGTTTAAAGGCAACACCTGCCACAGGCTCTGTCCCGCTTCAGCTAAGAGGCTTACGAAGCGGTGAGCCTCAGGCCCAAAATCCCCCACCCCGAAGGCTGAGGGAAGCGACGATATGTGCAGGAGCAAACCGCTGCGGCGTCTGTCAAGTCCGACGTGACCGTTCGGAGTTTTATCCATATTGCTTGAGCCCCCTCGAAAATTCTCGCATAGTAGAATTATAACCTTTATCACATCGGTCATCCACGCCGCGAGAATATGGTCCACGCGAGACCCTTAACCGTGAACCTGGCCGCTTTCTTGCGGCACATCACATATACCACTGATCGACCTTCGCTCGCATTGGACAATACAACATAAGTTGAATAGTTTATATCGAGATCAAACCTTGGGATTTGTTGACATTACGTCGTAATTGCTTATAATCACTACTGACAATTTTTCTATACCATCAAAAGGAGAGATGTGTTATGTGCGGAGGAAGACACGCCTGCTCTTGCCATGACGCCCCAGATCCTCGCCTGGAGGGCTTCTTGGCTCCATGCCTCTTGCTTTTGCTTAAAAAAGAGCCAGCCCACGGTTACGAGCTCGTGGAGAGGATCAAAACGGTCGAATTGCTCAAAGCCTTTCCTGACCCCGGAGTTATCTATAGATACTTACGCCGCCTGGAGGATATGGGGATGCTCGAGTCTCGCCTGGAACCGGGGAGCGGTGGGCCGGCTCGCAGGGTTTACTCGATAACGCCGGAAGGCGAGGATTACCTAAAGGCGTGGGTGGCAAGCCTGCGAGAGGTGCGCGACGCTTTGGATAGCTTCATCATGACGGCGGAAAAGGACCTTAAGCAAAACTGAAGCGAGATCTGAGACTCAACACCTAAGAGAGGAGGAAATGGCCACGCCCACAGCTATTAAAGCCTCAGGGCTAGTCAAGCGGTATGGCGACTTAGTCGCCGTCGACAGCATAAGCTTCGACGTAGAAAAAGGAGAGTCCTTTGGTTTTTTGGGCCCCAACGGGGCCGGCAAAACTACCACCATACGCATGCTCACCGGGCTTTCCAAACCTACAGCAGGAAAAGCCGAGTTGTTGGGTCTTGATGTTGGATCGAATGCCACCAGAACTAAAGGGTTTACGGGAGCAGTGCCGGAGGTCTCAAATCTCTACGACGAGCTCACGGCCCTGGAAAATCTCCTCTTTATGGGCAAACTCTACGGCGTAGCGAACACGGAGAGACATATGCGGGCCGAGGCATTGCTCGAGCTGTTTCGCCTGCAGGAAAAGAGAGACCGTCCATTCAGGACGCTCTCTCGAGGAATGAAGCGAGCTCTTACCATCGCCGCAGCCCTCATTCACAACCCAAAGATATTGTTCCTGGATGAACCCACTGTAGGATTGGATGTGATGGCGGCGCGTTCTTTGAGAAAGGTTATTAAAGAGTTGCACGATCAAGGGATGACGATATTTTTGACTACCCATTACCTGGAAGAGGCGGACATTTTGTGCGACCACATCGCGATCATTGTGAAGGGGCGAATCGTCGCGATCGAAAGGCCTGAGAAACTGAAGGAGATGGCAATTAAGGAACAAGCCGTCGAATTTACGGTATCTGGAGATGCTTCAACGCTCGTGGAGCCCCTGGCTGCGCTAACAGGATCTAAGCCCATCATCGTCAACTCGAGCACTTTGCGCTGCAGCGGCACTACAAATCGCCTTCTACCTCACATCTGCCGAGCGGTACAAGATGCGGGGGCAGAGATCGTGTCTGTAAATACCATAAGGCCCACTCTCGAGGAGGCTTTTGTAAGGATAACCGGGCTTTCTCCAACTGTTATGGCTACGGAAAAGGGAGGAAAGTGACGATGCGCGATGACTTAAGGGGAATATGGTGCATTATCGAGAAAGACATGAAAACTTATTACTCCAAACCTCCGGCCATCAGCTGGGGAATAGTATTTCCTGTCACATGGGTTTTGGCCTTCTATCTCAGAAACCCGGTGGATTTCAAGGGGTTGGTCCCTGGCCTCGTAGCCATGACTGCGCTATTCAGCACTACCGCGGCTGAAGCGGTGGTGATAAACTTCGAGCTTCGCCTGGGATCATTGGAGAGACTTCTCCTCGCTCCTATCAGTATGATGGCAATTTTATTGGGCAAAATTCTGGGCGGAACCGTATTCGGCCTCTTTATGAGCTCGGCGGTGGCAGTGATATGCGCCATACTCCTAAATATTCACATGGATTGGGCTTCGTTTTTCTCAATCCTCTTGCCAGCGCTATTGGCATTTTCCGCCATGGGGTCGCTCCTCTGTCTGATGGTTAGGGAGGTTTTTGAGGCTCAAACTTTACTCAATCTTCCCCGCTTCGTCATGGTATTTTTAAGCGGCGTGATATATCCCCTTGAAGCAATGCCGAGAGCCTTGCAATTTGTGGCTCATCTTTTGCCCCTCACCTACGCCGTAAAAGGGTTTAGGGACGCCTCAGATCTCAACCAAGGCGCCCCAATAGCCCTTCAAGCCATGGTTCTAATGGCATTCTTTCTGCTCTTTCTATTTCCAGCTGCTAAATTGCTATCGAAAAAGTTCGAATAGCTTTTTATCCTCCACCGATAAACGGGAGGAGTTTTATGCTATCGCCGGGCTGAATCGCCTCGTCCATACTGAGCATCTTGCCGTTACACACAGCTACGCCGACGATGGCGGGGTCCACTCCGCCCATTTTTAAAACTTCACGCAACGCCAGCGGCCGATCAATGGAAAGTTCTATCTTCTTTTCTTTGCCGCCGGCCAGCTCTGGCATCAAAATTAGCGTCGCCACGCACTACCACCTACACACACCCTCAGCTCGAGCTGCTTCGGCCACAGCCTTCGCTACAGCCGGAACTACGCGCTCGTCAAACGCCGAGGGAATGATATAATCTGCCTTTAGCTCTCGTTCTGAAACAAGGCCACTTAAGGCATTAGCGGCGGCCAGTTTCATACCCTCGGTTATTTTCATGGCCCCAGCGTCGAGGGCACCCCTAAAGATGCCAGGGAAACCGAGGCAGTTATTTATCTGATTGGGAAAGTCGCTCCTTCCTGTAGCCACAACAACAGCCCCAGCCTCCTTGGCCTCATCTGGGAAGATTTCTGGCACCGGGTTAGCCATGGCAAAGATTACGGCCCCTTTCTTCATAGACCTCACCATATCCTTAGTTACCGCTCCAGCCACAGACACGCCGAGGAAGACGTCGGCTCCCTTAAGAGCAGCTGCTAAGTCTCCAGAAAGTCCCTCAGGGTTAGTAATTTCGGCCAATTCTTTCTTAGCCCAATTTAGATCCGTCCTGTTTCGGCTTATAATCCCTTTGCTGTCGCAAACAACGACGTTTTTAGCCCCTGCGCTCAGGCAGATCTTCGCAATAGCTGTGCCGGCGGCACCAGCCCCATTTATCACAATGCGGACGTCGTCCATGGTTTTGCCTACCACCTTCAAGGCGTTTTGGAGGCCTCCCAAAACTATAACTGCCGTGCCATGCTGATCATCGTGAAAGATGGGAATGTCGACCTGCTCCTGAAGCTTCCTCTCGATTTCAAAGCAGCGAGGGGCGGCGATATCCTCAAGGTTTATGCCGCCAAATGTCGGAGATATGAGGCGCACCGTCTCTATAATCTTTTCCACGTCTTTCGTTGCAACTAATATGGGAAAGGCGTCGACGTTTGCGAATTTTTTGAAAAGGTTACACTTCCCCTCCATTACAGGGAGCGATGCGAGCGCTCCGATATCGCCCAAGCCCAATACAGCGCTGCCGTCACTCACGACGGCCACCAAGTTCCAACGGCTGGTGACCTCCCACACTTTAGAGGGGTCGCTATGTATCTGCCTGCACGGTTCAGCCACACCAGGCGTATATGCCAAGGAAAGGTCCTCCGCGCCTTTCAAGGGGACCTTATACCCTACCTCTATTTTTCCTCGATGAGCCTTGTGTAATTCAAGAGCCTTTTGGTAAACATCACTGCGCTCTGCCATTGCTACTACCACCCTCCGAAAGGTCATATTCGCGGCATCCACCTTGCCGCCTCATGCTATGATTTTAGCTTACATGAGCAGATTTGGCAAAAACGTAGTTATTATCGGCACATAAGCGAGGAACAAGAGTCCAAGTATCATGACTATGAGAAAGGGAAGTATCTTTTTAGTGATTTCACCCATGTTTACATTTGCTATGCTGCAACAGGCAAAGAGAGAAATACCAACAGGAGGCGTGGCCATGCCTATGGCAAGCGATATAACAGTTATAACGCCAAATTGCACTAAATCTATACCGACTTGTTCCGCAATAGGCGCAAACACTGGGACAATAAGAAGTATTATTGCAGCTGTTTCCATAAATGTCCCCAATATTAAATATATAACAAGCATCAAGAAGTAGATGACATATTTATTTGTCGAGAATGACAGAATGCTATGCGATACGATTGTAGGCACTTGTTCTACCGTCATGAGCCAGCCAAAGGGATTGGCAGCAGCTATAAGCAACATTATCATGGCTGAATTAAGCGAGGCTTTGTAAAATATTGGGACCAAATCTTTGAGCGTAAGTTCGCGATAGACGAAGAAGCCAACAATCAGTCCATAGACAACCGCTATGGCTGATGATTCTGTGGGTGTAAAAACTCCACTCATTATGCCTCCTAATATTATAATGGGCATCATCAATCCCCACGAGGCGTCGGCAAGTGTTCTAAGGCGCTCTTTCCAGCTGTGACGTTCCTCCGTAGGGTACCCAAGTTTACCCGACATATAACGATTCATAAAAAGGAGCAACACGGAGAGAAAGCACCCTGGAACGATCCCCCCTATGAGGAGTTTTCCTACCGAAACATTGGCCGTAACACCAAAAATCACCATAGTAATGCTCGGAGGTATAATTACGCCGAGGCATGCAGCTGCAGCAACAACAGCCGCTGCATAACTGCGCTCGTATCCGCGTTTTTCCATTTCTGGGATGGTGAGGTTTCCGATAGCAGCAGCGGTAGCAGGAGTGGATCCCGATATAGCGGCAAAGAAAGTGCATCCAAGTATAGAGACCGCGGCCAGCCCGCCTCGCACATGTCCCACCAGAGTGCTCGCCAATTCTACGATGCGCCTCGATACGCCGCCACGCTCCATGATTGCCCCGGCGAGCATGAAAAAGGGTATGGCTAAAAGGGGGAAAGAATTAGCTCCTGCTACCATGCGCATGGGAATCAACGTAAGCGGAAGGTTGCCGGAAAAAATCATAGCAAAAAGGGCAGCAATAGCCAGTGCAAACCCTATCGGCACATTGATCGCAAAACATATAACTAACGTAGCCAATAAAATAGTAAGCATTGAAAAATCACCCCTATAGCCGGTTGTCGCTGTTGTCTACGCTAAGCCTTTTAGCGATTTTAAAAATCTCTTGGCTCCCATAAACCAATATCAACAAACCCATAACTGGGATAGAGGCATAAACATAACTCATTGGTAAACCCAGAGCAGGCGATGGCTGCCTTGAAGTCATAACTATCACTTTCCAGCCGTAATAAATCATACAAGAACCAAAAAACATAACTATCCCTTGAACCAATATCCTTAAAATACTTTGCATGCTCTTAGGAAGCAATCTTACCAATGTATCAATGCCTATATGTATGCCCTCTTTGATGCCTATGGCAGCAGCTACAAAAGTGCACCATACGAAGAGAAATCGTACCAGCTCTTCGCTCCATGACGGAGCCCTATTAAATGCATACCGCATTATCACTTGGTAGAATGTAAGAGCAGCAATTATCATCATCAAAATAGCCAAAAACCATTTTATCCCTGTATTAAACCACGCATACACGCTTCGTCTCTCGACCATGTCGACCCCCCCACATGTAAAGCAGAGAGGGAGAGACTTCGCTCTCCCTCTCTGCTTGATGCAAAAGCTATTTTGCGCTCTGGGCTTGCTCTACTAGCGCTTTACCGCGCGCTTCGTCGCCCTCACCAATCACCTTATAGAACTTGGGGTACACCTTCTCTACGGAGACCTTTACAAATCCGTCCTTCTCTACTTCATTTATTTCCATGCCCAGATCTTTCAGGACACCTAACATGCGCGTCTCGTACTTTGCAAACTCCTCGCGCTGAATTTCACAGGCAGCTTTGGCGCATTCGGCTATAATCTGTTGTTGCTCCGGAGTAAGCCTCTGCCAGAACATTTCCGAAACGATATACTGCCTCGGATAGTAAAAGTGGCCGCTCAGAGACAGGTATTTCTGCACCTCGTAAAACTTCTGGCTGTAGATCAAATTTAACGGGTTCTCCTGGCCATCCACTACACCCTGTTGTAGGGCCGTATAGACCTCGCCAAAGGCCATAGGAATGGCAGAGGCACCAAAGGCGTTTATGGTGTCTATCATGATTTCGCTTTCCATAACGCGAATCTTTAAGCCTTTCATGTCGTCAATCGTCTTTATGGGGCGCTTGCTGTTGGTGAAATAACGGAAGCCTCCGTCATTATAAGCTAAATGACGGATACCTACGCTTAAATATTTTTGCTGAATCTGCTGCCCCACGGGCCCATCGAGCACTTTATGTGCATGGTCGAGGTCGAGGAAGAGAAAAGGCAGATCCCATATGGAGGCGACGGGTACAAAGCGCCCCATTGGACCATTTTCCACGTCGCCCATCTCGATGGCCCCCATTTGTACGCCTTCGACTATAGTCCTCGCATCACCGAGCTGTGCAGCTGGATAGATCTGAACGTCAAAGGCACCATTCGACTTCTCTTCAAGCATTTTTTCAAAGGCATAACACGCCACATTCTGCGGGTCTTCCATTATTGTATTTCCGTTGTGGGCAAACTTGATGACCATGGTTTTATCTGCCGCAAAAGCCTGAGATGCCACGAGAATAGCTCCGCATAAAACAAATATTAAATACTTGGAAACTTTACTCATTCCCTACACCTCCAACTTGATATTTTAAGCAGAAACTTTAGCCATTTATCACTTTCTCTGCTATCTCTCTGAACTCTTCTATTGTGAGCAGTCCTCCCTTCGACAGGGATTTTTCCTTAACGGCGTTTACAATCTCAAGCTTTTGTTCGTCATTAGCTGTAAGACCAAGTTTATCGAGATAGATTTCCACGTTGGGAACACCGCTCATTTTGCCGATTACCACTTCCGTTTCGGGATGACCTACAAGGGGATAAAGATATGGCGCAAGCTCGAGGGGCGCTATATCCTTTGCATTTTTGTACCAAGCTGCTACTATGCCCGACTCTATCTGGTTTATGCGATCGCCCACAATACCCTCGTTGGGCCTTACGGTGAAGTCAGAGATTTGCCTCAGGAACTTGGAGAGGGGATACATCTTTTCGTATTTCAATCCTGTATCAACGCCATACATACAGAGAAGCGATAGGGCGACCATCTCATAAGGAGCATTGCCAGCTCGTTCTCCTATGCCGGAAATAGAGGTATGGGCTATATCTGCTCCCGCTGCCATGGCCATGATAGTGTTCGCCGCACCGAGGCCAAAGTCATCATGAAAATGAACGCCAATGGGTTTATCGCTGATACGCTCTTTTACCTTCTTAAGGAGATATGGTACTGCGTGAGGATTTAACGCGCCGAGGGTATCCACAACCGTGAGCTCATCCATGTGCCCCTCTTTGGCCACGCGCTCGATCAGATTAAGATAATCGTTCATGTCTGCCCTGGAGCTATCGATCGTGAAGAAAGAAACGTATAGACCGTTCTCATGAGCATATTTGGTGGCTTCTATCGAGAGATCTATAGCCTTCTCCATCGTCCACCCGTAAGCGTTTTTAATTAAATGATCGCTTGAGGGTATTTCGAGAACCACGTTTTTTACTCCACAGTCGATGGAGCGCTTCACGTCTTCTTTCATACATCTGGCAAAGGCAAAAATTTCAGGTCCCAAATTGCGTTTTACTATCTCGGTTATGGCTTCTGCATCCTGCTTCGATACGGCAGGCATCCCAGCCTCTATGCGGTGAATTCCGACTTCCGCTAACTTCTCCGCCAAGGTTATCTTTTGGTCCTTATTAAAAACAAGGCCCGCCTGCTGTTCGCCGTCGCGCAAGGAAACGTCATGGAACTTTATATTCTTAGAAAAGACCATGTCCTTTCGCACTTCGGGCACAAAATTCCAAGGGCTGGTAAACCACTTGTCCGTCTTCCATGGGGTCTTCGTGTCAATGAACTTCGTCATTTCAATTCCTCCCTTGTTAGTTTATTCTTACGCTGTTCCTAATTGTTCCATCATTTTTTTATTGACCCAGTGCTTTGGCCTGCCCTCCTTTAAGGTACGTACCACCTCTTGCGCTGCTTTTCTCCTGAGTTCCGGCTCGCTTTCCTCGGAGTAAAACGCGGCATGAGGCGTCAATATTATGTTGTCCAGCTCCGCTAAAGGAAAAGGATGGGCTGGTGGTTCGTTTTCGAGCACATCAATGCCTGCACCAGCTATAACGCCTTCTTTTAAGGCAATGTACAGATCCTTCTCGTCGATCAATGGACCACGAGAGGTATTCACGATAAATGCTGTGCGCTTCATTTTTCTTAGATTCTGCAGGTTTATTATGTGTTTAGTTTCTTCGGTGAGCGGAGCGTGAATGGAGAGAAAATCGACAGACGCCAAAAATTCGTCAAAATCATAGAATCTCTTCACGCCTAATTTGTCAAAAACTTCTTGAGGCATGTACGGGTCATAGGAGCATACGTCCATGCCAAAGGCTTTGGCCCTCTCTGCCACGCGTTGACCGATGCTACCCAAACCGAAAAGACCAAAAAGCTTGCCTCGAAGCCTCGGTATCGGTTTTGCCTCGTTTACATCCCAAGAACCAGCTTTTACCCGGGCGTTCAGGAAGGCAACCTTGCGCACGCCGCTCAAAAAGAGGGCCATGGCATGATCTGCCACTTCATCTTGACAGTAATCAGGGACATTGGCCACCATGATTCCCTTGCGGCTTGCCGCTTCAAGATCTATGTTATTAAACCCTATACCAGTGCGCACCATTATCTTGCATTTAGTGAGGCTATTTATAACCTCAGCAGTTATCGGTGCATAAACTACGATCATGGCGTCGCAATCTTTGCCTTCGCGCGCTAATGTCTTAGGGTCCGATCCGCTTGCCAGAACTAGCTCGGCCCCTATGGTTGCGAGTTCCGAACGTTCTATCTCCATGTCTGGGAATATCGTGTCCGTCATCAGCACCTTGTAATTCGACAAATACCATCCCTCCTCCTAAAGTTCAAATCTTTACGTCTTCCGATAATTCGGCCTTATAAACCTCTGCTATAGCTTCTTCTACATTAGTCAGGTGGTCTAACATGACACCACTCGCTTCGCGTGCGTTTCCGGAGAGGATCGCCTTCATTATCTTTTCATGAAATGCGGTAGCCACCTGCACCTGGTTCGGGCGTTTTATGACATCCAAGTTGACCTCTAAGAGGAGGTCGCGTATGGCGTTTAACATCTCTACGAGCACAGAATTTTGAGCAGCCTCGGCTATGGCGCGGTGAAAGGCGAAGTCTGTCATGAGGAAATCCTTTTCTTCCCCGGTCTCTTGATAACGCAATGTTTCCTCAAAAGCCTCAGCTATTGTCTCTTTATCTTCTGCCGTAGCCCTTTCTGCAGCCAGACGTACTATTTCTGCTTCTACGAGTTTTCTGGCTTCGATCAGTTCCATCACGGAAAACTGCTTGAGCAAATAGGTCAGTTTGAAGTGATCGGAGAGGAGAGACAGATTCTCGCACAGGTGAGCGCCATCTTGTCTTATTTCCAATATGCCCATATATTGCAAGGCGCGCATGGCCTCGCGCAACGAGGATCTGCTCACTCCCAACATCTCGGCCAACTGCCTCTCTGGAGGGAGTTTTTGTCCCGCTTTCAGCTCTCCCTTGAGAAGCTTCTCCTGAATCTGCTCTACGATGATTTGCGAAACCGTGCTCTTTTGAATCTTTGAAAACGTCATAAAACGATCTAACTCCTTATTTGAATCGTATTAAGCTATATCAATTTGGCTACTTGCCTGCGGCGATAGCGAGATCTACAAGTTCTGAGCCATTCTTTTGCACGAAACCTTGCCACACCGGCTGCACCGCAGCACACCTCGCATTTTGCACTATATTCAAGTTACTTTGGCTGGATGGTCTGACCATATGACAAATATACTTTACGAGCTTAGAAAAATTTTGTCAAGTTTGACTATTATTGACTTTTTGAGGAATTTGGGGCATGTAAATCGAGATGGTAAAGGTGGAAGAGAAGATCAGCTCTCCCACCCAATGTAAAGTATTTCTGCCTCGCCAATGTACGATCAATCATGACGCATCATAAAAAGATCGTATCCAAATAGGCATCGCGTCACACACATCACCAGATGCACAAAACAACCTCTTTCAGATACCCATAACTTTTAACCGATGAATGCTCCGCCGTTGACTGCTATGACTTCGCCAGTGATCCATCCGGCCTCATCTGACGATAAAAACAATGCCACATTGGCGATATCCCGCGGCGTTCCTTCGCGCTTGAAGGGGATCGTCGATTTTAGCTTCTCTACCGTCTCTTTGGGCCAATTGCGCTCAAATATCTGGGTGGCAACGGGTCCCGGGGCTACGGCATTCACATTGATTCCATATGGCGCCACCTGAAGGGCGAGCGTCCTCGTGATGCCGATTATTCCGCTCTTCGAAGCCGAATAGTCGACGCCGACGGGCCTTGCGGTTTGACCACAGATGGACGCCATATTTACGATCTTTCCGTATTCTCGGGCGATCATGTGGTCTATAACAGCTTTACAACAAAGAAACGTCCCCGTTAAGTTGAGCCGCAACAGCTGATTCCAATCGTCCAAAGTGATATCTTGAATCCTGGCGCCACGTCCCATTCCGGCATTATTGATCAAAATATCGACTTGCCCAAATTCGCTCATGGCCCTGTCGACCATGGCGTAAACCTGATTCTCGTCTCCGACATCGACAGATACTGCTACAGCCTTTGTTCCTTGCGCCTTTAACTCGTTTGCAAGGCTTTCGGCCGCACGGTGATTTATGTCCGCGAGCACTAAAGACGCGCCCTCACGCGCAAAAATGCGTCCGATTTCACTGCCGAAGCCACCGGCAGCTCCCGTAACGATTGCGACTTTGCCCTCTAACCGCATCTGACTCAATCTCCCTTCAGCAAGCCTTCATCTGCCAATATCTCAGCAATCCACTTGACTGTATTAGCACAAACCGACGGGCACTTATCTTCATGACCGCCGGCTGCGAGGAATTCTTTATAATCCTCTTTATCTCGGAGATTAAATGGTCTGCCCATGAGTTTCGTTTGTATATCGCGGCAGATTGTACTTCCGTATTCCTCTTTGAAACGATCTACAAGCTTAGCCACTAACTTAAACGTCTTACGCCTCTCTCCGCTGGGATCGGCAAAGTTGTCGAAATCCCTACCGATAAATGTGCTTATGACTATCGCACCACCGGTCAAAGCACCACAGGCGCTTCCGGTTAAACCAATTCCGCCCGCTAAGCCAGTCGCAGCCTTAAAGACATCGTCGCTTATCGTCCTCAAAGCAGTCTTATAAGCACCGACGACGCACTGAGTGCAACCACCGTATTGCCTTTCGTACTGATACGCCAGTTCCTGCACCTTGTTAGTTAATTCACTAAGATTCATTGTTCTCCCCCTTTGAGTCCCTCAATGGCTCAATGCCAAGCTCTAAACCTTTGTCAAGCGACACTCAAGCGGCATTCTTTAATCTTACGGGCACATCACCTTCCTCCTAATCGTTTCAGGCTCCCGTTTGTAGTATATTAACCCTTACGAGACGAAAGATGAAACACATTCGTTTCTTGCACCTTCGGCTTTTGGGGTAAAGACACGAGGGAGGAGATCAGATGGCAAAGGGATACGAGCGCATCGCTATATCAGGAGGAGCCTTCGAGCGAGGAGAGAGACACGGAGCAGCAGCCAAGGATAAGATCGCAATCAGCATTCGAAATTACAGCCGTATGTTTGAGGCGTTTTCCGGGATGGGATGGAACGAGGCACGCAAGCTCTCCGAGGCCTTTTTGCCCGACATTGAAGAGTACGCACCTGAAATTGTCTTGGAGATGAAAGGGATAGCTGCAGGGTCGGGGGTTGATTTTGAAGACATCCTCGCATTAAATGCGCGCAGCGAGATCACCTTGGATGCTGATGGCTGCACAGCCTTCGGGATAACGCCATGGCTTACTAAGGATAACAAGGCTTACGTGGCCCAAAATTGGGACTGGATCGCCCCTCAAAGGGACGCCCTTGTCCTCCTCGAGATAGCTCAGCCTCCTGCTCCTTTGCTTCTGATTTTGGCCGAAGCCGGCATGGTCAGCGGTAAAGGCTTAAACTCAACCGGATTAGGCGTGTGCCATAATGCCTTATCCACCGGAAAGAGGGGAATGGGCGTGCCCATATTCGTCATCCTAAGGGAAGTCTTAAACGCACCCACACTTGGCGACGCGGTGGAGGCCGTGGCACGGGCGAAGCGGGGAAGTTCAGCCAACTTTTTGGTGGGCACTGCAGACGGAGAGATAATCGACATAGAATTTGCCCCTGAGGATTTCGACGTGCTCTATGCCAATGAAGGATATATCGCCCATACCAATCATTTCACCTCTTTGCGATTGGTGGGAGTGCACGATCATGGCAAGGTTATTTTGCCTGATACGTTTCACAGGTTGGGGCGCATAAAGCGACTCATCCAAGAGCACAGTGGTCGTATCGATATAGAAATGATGAGCATGTTTCTGCGAGATCATACCAATGCGCCTGACTCGATATGCCGCCACGAGGATCCTCATGACCCAGAAGGAAAGAGGCTTTCGTCTGTTTACTCTATGATCATAGACATGGCGGAGCACATGCTATGGATTACACATTCTAATCCTTGCGAAAGCAGCTATTTTCCAGAAAGTCTCCCTAAGGAGTAGCAAAGATGACACGATACAGCATTTCACACTCGCTTAGGCTGTATCGTGTCATCTTGTAAAAATTTTACTGAACTATTTACAATAATATCACATTGCTATGTTGAAAGCAGCGTGATCATTGCACCAGCGGCAACGGCAGTACCGATAACTCCGGCCACATTCGGACCCATAGCATGCATGAGCAGAAAATTGGAAGGATCTTCCCTCTGGCTCATCCGCTGCACAACGCGTGCTGACATAGGGACAGCCGATACACCAGCAGCTCCTATCATTGGGTTTATTTTGCCATGCGAAAGAACCTTCATGAATTGACCGAAGATCACGCCACCGGCAGTGCTGAAGATAAAGGCTACAAGACCAAGTACTATGACCTCTATGGTCTGAGCATTCAAAAAGTGTGGCGCATCCATGGTCGCTCCAACGCTCAATCCCAAAAATATCGTAGTGGCATTTAATATTTCGTTCTGAGCTGACTGGCTGAGTCGTTCTGTTACCCCGCACTCCCTAAGCAAATTGCCGAACATGAGCACTCCAAGTAGCGGCACTGCACTGGGAAGGATAAGCCCCGTAGCTACCATAGCTATCAAAGGGAATACTACCCGCTCAAGTTTACTGACTGGACGAAGCTGTTCCATTTTTATGCGCCTATCATTTTTAGTGGTAAGCGCCAGAATGACCGGCGGCTGTATAATCGGCACGAGGGACATATAGCTATAGGCCGCTACTGCTACAGCCCCTAAAATATGTGGCGCTAATTTTACCGTGAGGTAAATTGCGGTGGGGCCATCAGCACCGCCTATTATACCGATAGAGGCTGCCTCCTTAATCGAAAAACCCAAGAGCACAGCCCCTATCATGGCCACAAACACGCCAAGTTGGGCTGCAGCTCCAAGAAGAAAAGTAATTGGGTTAGCTAGGAGAGGGCCAAAATCCGTAAGGGCGCCTATACCCATAAAAATTATGATCGGATAGATCTCGTGTTCAACGCCATACGACATATAACGCAGGAAACCGCCTTCGCTGATTATTCCACTGAGCGGCAGGTTGGCTAAGATGCATCCTGTAGCTATGGGCACAAGAAGGAGAGGCTCAAACCCTTTGGCAATGGCAAGATATAACAATACGAAAGCTACAAGGAGCATCACAACATTACCCCAAGTGAGACCCGCAAAACCAGACTGATCGAATATACCTTTTAAAGCTATAAAATAAAGGTCCATCCTACTCCCTCCTAAGCGATAATCACGAGGGTGTCTCCCGTATTGACAGAGTCACCTGGCCTCACGCGAACTTCCTTAACAGTTCCACTTACAGGAGCAAGAATCTCGTTTTCCATCTTCATCGCTTCCAAAATCAAAAGCAAATCACCAGATTTTACGATTGATCCAGGTTGCACAGAGACTTTAAGGATCTTACCTGGCATCGGAGCAGATACAGTTGTGGCACCGGCGGGAGCCGGAGCTGATGGCGCTGGAGATGGAACGGGTGCCGGGGCAACCGGTGCAGGTGGTACAGGTTGAACAATTTGCACCGGAGCGACTGGTGCAGGCGGAGTATAAGTTTGCATTGGCTGAGAGGCCATTCGCACACCCGCTTCTCCAATTTCTTCCACTTCTACTTCGTATGCTTTCCCGTTGACTACGACACGAAATCTTTTGGGCATGTAAATTTCTCCTCCTACTATTACTATATTGATCGGTTCTTGAACGGCAATTTAACTTTCGGATACCTTCAATCTTCAAAGCCTTCCATTTGCTCAGCGCGTGCCGCCGCTTTCCATTGACTAAACCTCATTATCACAGCCGACGGCACGACGCCAATTTTAGGTGTTATAGCGCCAGCGCCCATAGAGCTCGCAATTGCTGCAGCAATCACAGCAGTCAACTCATCGCCCGCAACGCTTTCTTGCACTGAAGGTACTTGAGGTTGAACTGGCAAAATTGGGGTTTGAGGTTCAACAGTAGACATTCCCCCCGGGCCACCGTTATTCGCTTCTTTTTTTTTGGAAATAGACAGGAATCTCACACAGTAAATGAGAAGCGTAAGCCCTACGAGAACAATAAACACTGTGCTAAAGGAAATCAAGGTCAATAACAACGCCCCTGAAACACTTTCAAAGTGGGAAGCTAGACCTACCATCTAAAAACCTCCTTAATTGGGGATTATGCCGTGCTTGCGCTTAGGCCGCTGCTCGCGCTTACATTCGTTCAAAAGCAGAGCCTGATAAACGGCCCCCCTCGTCTCTTCTGGCAGTATCACGCGATCTACGAAACCACGAGACGCCGCGATGTAGGGGTTGGCAAAGGCCTCTCTGTATTCCTCTATCTTTTGTTTTAAGGCTGCTTCTTTGTCCTCGGCTTCCTCTATTTCCTTGCGAAAGATGATGTTGGCTGCCCCCTCTGCTCCCATCACCGCTATTTCAGCCTGAGGCCAAGCCAAGACCACATCGGCCCCGAGGTCTTTGCTGCACATGCCTAAATATGCACCACCATAGGCCTTCCTGAGGATCACCGTTATCTTCGGCGCCGTGGCCTCTGAATAGGCGTAGAGCATCTTGGCGCCATGGCGGATTATGCCGCCGTATTCCTGAGCTGTGCCCGGGAGATATCCCGGGACATCCACAAAAGTCACTATGGGAATGTTAAAAGCGTCGCAGAAACGGATGAAGCGACTCGCCTTGTCGGAGGCATCAATATCCAGGCACCCCGCAAGATGAGCGGCCTGGTTAGCGATTATCCCTATAACCCTGCCGCCCAACCGCGCGAAGCCAGTGACCATGTTCCTGGCATAAAGAGGCTGAACCTCGAAGAAGATGCCCGAATCAACTACGCGGGTGATAACGTCGTGAACTCGATAACCCTTGTTCGGGTTAGTGGGGACGATTTCGCGTAATGATATATCCCCTCGATAGGGATCATCGCCAGTGTCGATTGTGGGCGGCTCTTCCACGTTGTTGTTCGGAAGATACGAAAGTAGAGTGCGAACTTGCGTGAAGCATTCATCCTCATTTGAGGCAAAGAAGTGGGCAACGCCTGAGGTCTGATTGTGAGTTAGCGCTCCTCCTATCTGCTCAGATGTCACGTCTTCGCCGGTTACGGCCTTTATAACTGCAGGGCCGGTGATGTGCATAATGCCGACCTTGTCCACCATAAATACGAAGTCCGTAAGTGCAGGGCTATATACCGCTCCACCTGCACAAGGACCGGCTATGACCGAAAGCTGAGGAACCACCCCGCTCGCTTTTACGTTGCGGAAAAATATCCCGCCGTAACCGGAAAGGGCATCCACTCCCTCCTGAATACGGGCACCGCCTGAGTCGTTGATGCCGATTATAGGAGCGCCATTCTGCAAAGCCAAGTCCTGCACCTTCCAGATCTTCTTGGCGTGCATCTCGCCGAGCGAACCGCCCATCACGGTAAAATCTTGACTATAGACGTAAACCAATCGCCCGTCGACAGTGCCAAAGCCCGTAACCACACCATCGCCCAAATACTTCCTCTTATCGAGGTCAAAGAGCGTGCAGCGATGTTCGACGAATTCGTCGATCTCCACAAAACTCCCAGGATCTAAAAGCTTTTCGATTCGCTCCCTGGCGGTGAGCTTACCCTTCTCGTGTTGCTTCTCTATGGCCTTGCTCCCGCCGCCCTGCTTCACTGTCTCCCTCTTCTTCAAAAGGTCTTCGCACAGGACATCTATGCCCTTTTCAGGCATAACCCCAACCCCCTTTTAACGTTTGCGCTCTGAAAGTTCTAACAGCACGCCGTTTGCCGCTTTTGGATGAACGAAAGCGACCCTTGCCCCGCCAGCTCCATAGCGAGGTTTTTCGTCAGTCAGGCGAATCCCGTTAGCTTTGAGCTCTCTTATGGCCTCTTCTATACTTTCAACGCGTATCGCTATATGATGGAGACCTTCTCCTCGCCTTTCCAGAAACTGCGTCACAGGGCTATCACTTGAGATCCCTTCGAGCAATTCTATCTCTGTGTCGCCCAAGGGAAGAAAGGCCGTCACCACCTTCTGATCAGGTACCTCTTCCCTTCCCGTGCACTTGATGCCGAGCACTCCCTCCCACAGCTTTAACGTCTCATCGATACTTTTAACCGCTATTCCAATATGATCAACGCATATAGGCTTCAAAGAATTCACCTCCACTGGACACATAAGAGTTCAGCCTTTAATAATTTACACCTCGGCAAAGCGCCTTGATTCCACCGCTCCCTTTAGCCATTCTATAATATCCTTGGTGGATGTTCCAGGACCGAATACCGCCTTAACACCCATATTAAGCAGAGTTGGTATATCCTCTTCTGGGATAACGCCGCCACCAAAAACGATGATATCGGCTGCGTTCTTCTCTTTTAACAGCTCGATCACCCTTCTAAAATAGTACTCATGGGCACCAGAGAGGATAGAAAGCCCAATGGCGTCGGCATCCTCTTATATGGCAGTTTCGACGATCTGCTCGGGCGATTGTCTCAAGCCCGTGTAAATGACTTCCATGCCGGCATCGCGCAGCGCACGAGCCACCACCTTAGCCCCTCTGTCATGTCCGTCCAAACCCGGCTTCGCTATTATAACCCTTATCTTGCGGCCTTCCATAGATTATCCCCTCCCACTCATTGGCGGCATCACAAGACGACGTTCTCGCGATATTCGCCGAATTCTTCGCGAAGGACGCCACATATTTCACCTTCAGTGGCGTAAGCCTTAACAGGATCCACTATCCGAGGCACGAGGTTTATAGAGCTGTCCCTCGCGGCCTCCCGAAGTAGCTCGAGAGTCTCCTTGACGCGCAGGTTATCGCGCCTCGCGCGGAGAGCCTTAAGCCTTTTTATCTGCTCTTCTGCAACTTTAGGATCAACCCTGAGGATCTCGGGGCGCTCGCCCTCCTCGGCAGCCTGGAATTTGTTAACCCCCACAACTATTTGTTCGCCCTCTTCCACAGCCCTCTGGTAGGAATAAGCCGCATCCTGGATTTGCTGCTGCACATAACCCTTCTCTATAGCCACCACCATGCCGCCCAAGTCGTCGATCTTTTTGATATATTCCTGGGCTTGACGCTCTATCTCATTCGTGAGCCACTCTATATAATAGCTTCCTGCTAAAGGATCGACAGTGTTGGCAACCCCTGACTCATAGCCAATTATCTGTTGAGTCCTGAGGGCTATACGGACACTCCTTTCCGTAGGCAAGGCCAGCGCCTCATCAAAGCTGTTGGTGTGAAGCGATTGAGTGCCGCCGAGCACGGCTGCCATGGCCTGAAGAGCCACGCGCACTATGTTGTTTTCAGGCTGTTGAGCTGTTAGAGTGCAACCTGCCGTTTGCGTGTGGAAACGGAGCATTTGAGCGCGCGGATTTGTAACTCCGAAGCGGTCTTTCATGATCTTTGCCCACAGGCGACGGGCCGCACGGAACTTGGCTACTTCCTCTAAAAAGTCATTATGAGAGTTGAAGAAAAACGATAGACGCTCACCGAAGACGTTAGGATCGAGGCCAGCCTTTACAGCCGCATCCACGTAGGCTATGCCATCGGCCAAAGTAAAGGCTACCTCTTGAACGGCAGTAGAGCCGGCTTCGCGGATATGGTAGCCAGAGATGGAAATAGTGTTCCACTTCGGCACATATTCGCTACAAAACGCAAAGGTATCCACGATAAGGCGCATGGATGGCGTAGGCGGGAATATGTAAGTGCCTCTTGCAATATACTCTTTTAGTATATCATTCTGAATTGTCCCAGAGAGCTGCTCCGCTGAAACTCCTTGTTTCTCTCCTACGGCTATATACATTGCCAGTAGTATTGCTGCAGGGGCATTTATAGTCATAGAGGTTGAGACTTTATCCAAGGGTATGCCTTCGAAGAGGCACTCCATATCCTCCAGGCTGTCTATGGCAACACCCACCTTACCCACTTCTCCTTGAGCTAACGGGAAGTCTGAATCGTATCCGATCTGAGTTGGCAGGTCAAAGGCCACAGAAAGGCCCGTTTGTCCTTGTTCCAAGAGGTAGCGATAACGCCTGTTTGATTCTTCTGCAGTTCCAAACCCCGCATATTGGCGCATCGTCCAAAGTCGACCGCGGTATAGAGTCGGTTGAACCCCCCTGGTAAACGGATATTCTCCAGGAAAGTTCAGGTCTCTCAGATAATCCATATCTTTGATGTGTTCGGGTGTATACGCCCTGTCTACTGGAATGCCGCTTATCGTGGTAAAGGTTTCTTTCCTTTCGGGACGTCGAGCGATAGTCTTTTTAACGACTTCATCATATTGCGCTCTCGCCTTTGCAATGCGCTTTAATTCGTCATCTTTAAACAATGTGCTCGCCTCCTTACCCTGCGCTACAAGTATACGATACAGAAGAAATATTGAAAGGCTTACCCCAAATGTTTAATCGTTCAACGATGATAACGCCTTTATTATCAACCTACCTTTAAAAAAAGGCAAGTCCTTTGGAGAAAATACAGACTTTTCTATACAAAACAAACAAAAACCGCCCTTGGCCTCAAATCTTCAAGGGCGGCAAGATCACCGATGTTATAGCGCTACTCCAACAATCCTAACTCTTCAAGCTTGCCCTGCGATGGTACGCCCTCGGCGGTCCACCCACGTAAGGCATAATAATCTACGAGCATCCGGCCGAGGTGTGGTATGCTGCCAGCTGCTGCTCCGGTCTTTTTGTCATGGACCCCCAGTCTGGGAGGAAGTACGTCGTCCTTGCGTGTTATACCCAACATATAATTGTACATCCTCTTTAGATTGAAGTTGCGCTCTCCGGCTTTCATGAGATCATCACCGGATATCTCCCACCCCGTAACCGAAGTTATCCAACCAGCTATCACATTTGGCCCTGCCGCATCCTTAGCACGAATGAGAAATTTGCACAACCCAAGGTTATTGAAGGTTTCCATGAAATTCTGCATAAGATAGGCGATTTCAGCTTTATTCTCGACACCGTGACGCTCAAAGGGTTTATCGAAACCCAAAGTTGAAAGCGTAAACACCCCCTGCTCGGCGAAATAGCCGAGGGCTTCGAGATGGCAAGCGCCTCTGTTAGCCGTGGCGTAATTTACGGCCATAGACGTGAACGCTCTCGGATCATGATATGCATATTCTAAACCTTTGGTTTCCACGGCAAACTCTTTTGCAAGGCCGCCGAGTTGGCTCGAGGCGCGCCTCACACCTTGGGATAAAAAGGCTCCAAATCCCGCATCATGACCTATCAGTTTCACCAGCTTTAAAATAACCTCGCCGTCGCCCCAACGGATCTCCATTCCACCGGTATCTTCTTTAGTAATGAGCCCATTTTCGTAGCATTCCATGGCCCATCCTATTACGCCGGCCGTAGAGATCGTGTCCAACCCTAAGCGGTTGCACAGGTCGTTTGCGGCACATATGACATTTAGATCTTCGTTTAAAAGATTGGCGCCAAAGCCGTCACACGTCTCATATTCGGGCCCATGGCAAACGGTACCGGTATGGGGTCCAACTTCCAAACGCACATCTTTGCCACATCGGATTGGACAGGCAAAACAACCGTAGTGCGACACAAAAACGGTTTCGGCTATCTTCTGACCGCATGTTTTAGCCGCCCCTTCTTCCCAAGAGCCCAGCGACCAGTTGCGGATAGAAAGGTCTCCGTTTGCCTCCACACCCATGAGCCCTCCGGCGGTGCCGAAATCCGTAAGGCCTTTGGCGTTCGTCCTCACGATGGGGGTAAACTCGCGTATCGAAGCAGAAAGTTTTTCACGATCTTTTATAGGAACCTGCAGCGTTCCTCTCACCACGACGGCTTTTAAGCGCTTGGAACCCATCACCGCCCCTAAGCCGGTGCGACCAGCTGCCCTTGTCTGATTTCCTCCGGTCATAATGCCAGAGATGAGGACCTTTCTTTCTCCGGCAGGGCCGATGCATGCTACTTGGCATTTATCTCCGTGCCTTTTGCATAATCGATCGCACGTTTCATAAACATCTAGCCCCCAGAGATCAGAAGCATCCTTGAGCTCAGCTTTGTCGTCTTCTACAAGCAGATAAAGCGGCGCTTTGGCGCTGCCATGAATGATAATACCTTCATAGCCCGTCTTTTTTAGTTCTGCGCCGAAAAAACCACCCATAGTCGCTTCTCCCCAGATGCCAGTCAATGGCGACTTGGCGCATATTGAAGTCTTACAGGCACATGGGACAGGCGTGCCTGTAAGTAGGCCATTCATGAAGATCAACGCGTTGTCGGGCCCAAGTGGGTCAGCCTTGTATGCCCCTTCGTCATATAGGAGTCTTGCGGCTAAACCTGAGCCACCCAGATGCTTCATCTGAAGCTCCTCTGAAATCTCCCTTGTGCATATTGACCGTGAATTTAAATCTACCTCTAAAACCTTGGCAGAGGCCATAACTCTTGCCCCCCCTAACATTAATATGCCTTGCGATACAGCTCGATGATCTGTTCCTCAGTTGCAGAGCGCGGGTTATTGGCGGGACTGCCGCTTGCAATGGCATCACGAGCCATCTTGGGAAGCGCCCTTTCGTAATCCTCTTTGGCTATACCCATATCCTTAATCGAAGGGATTTCAACATCCTCGCATAGTCTACTTATAGCTTCCACGGCTTCCCAAGCTGCATCGAGCACGCTAAGCCCTTCTATGTTCTCCCCCATAGCTTCTGCCACCTTGGCGAACTTTTCTGGCTTTGCAATGTAAGTAAACTCGGCCCACACGGATAGCAACAGCGCGTTAGATACGCCATGAGCGACATGAAATACTGCGCCTATCGGACGCGACATGCCATGTATAAGCGTTACAGAGGAATTGTTAAAAGCTATGCCAGCCAATGTGGCAGCCCGCATCATGTTCGAGCGCGCTTCCAAATCTTCGCCGTTACACCATGCCCTACGAAGGTTTTGAGAGATAAGGCGAATGGCCTCTAAGGCGAGCAGATCGGTAGTAGGTTGTTCTTTCTTTGAAACATAGGCTTCTACTGCGTGGCAAAAGGCATCCAAGCCTGTAGCTGCCGTCGTCTTGGGCGGAACGCTGAGCGTCAATGTAGGGTCAGCAATTGCCACAGTAGGAATAATAAAAGAAGAATTGATGAGCATCTTAACGTCATTCTTCGTATCGGTGATGATGGTAAACCGGGTCACTTCTGAACCCGTACCCGCAGTGGTAGGAATAGCCACAAGTGGAGGGATGGGTTTTTTCACCTTTTCCGCACCCATGTAGTCCGTAATGCTCCCACCATTCGTGTGCAATATGCCTATAGCCTTAGCCGTATCTATAGGGCTCCCGCCGCCTATGGCTAAAAGAAAATCGCACTTCTCTTCTCGATAGACCCTCAGGCCAGCCTCAACATAAGTATCTTGAGGTTCACCTGGCACGTCTGTAAAAACAGCATAATCGACTCCTGCACCTTTTAAGAGCGTTTCTACCCTTTGCACATACCCAACCTTTTTCATAATTTCATCAGAGACGATCAGCGCTTTTTTGCAACTGAGCTTTCCGACTTCCCTGCCCAAATCCTCAAGGCAACCAGGACCCTGTAACAATGTCCCCGGCATGCGAAATTCGGCCTTGCGCAACATAATTCTCCCCCCTTAACTGACCTGTCGAAAGAAGCTACGACACGGCACTTTTCGCCTTCCTTTCTTTCACCTGCCTTATTATCTCGGGGACGACCTTAAAGAGGTCCCCGACAATTCCGTAATTGGCCACCTTAAAGATGGGGGCTTCCGGGTCCTTGTTTATGGCTACGATAATGTCGGAGGTTTGCATGCCGGCCAAATGCTGAATGGCTCCGGATATGCCACAGGCTATATAAAGCTTGGGCCTCACTGTGCGTCCGGTCTGACCCACCTGATGTGCATAGGGGATCCAGCCGCTGTCAACGGCAGCCCTTGAAGCTCCTACGGCGCCTCCCAAAACTTGGGCCAGCTCGAAAAGCATTTTGAAATTCTCAGGCCCCTTTATGCCCCTGCCGCCTGACACTATAATGTCGGCGTCAGCGAGGTTGACCGTACCTGCCGTGTCCTTGATGAAATCCAAGATAGAAAGGAGCAAGTCCTTGGGAGTCGAGATGGGCTCTATTTCTATGATATGAGCTCCATCTTTGGTAACCTTCTCGGGCATGGGCATGACTTTGGGGCGAACCGTTGACATCTGTGGCCTTTTATAAGGGCATAGTATCGTCGCCATTATGTTGCCACCAAAAGCTGGGCGAGTCTGCAAAAGCAACCTTTTTTCGAGATCTATATCCAGTCCTGTACAATCCGCGGTTAGGCCCGTTTCAAGGCGCGTGGCCAAAGCCCCTGCAAAATCCCTCCCGAGCGTCGTAGCGCCTATGAGGACAATTTCAGGTCTGTATTCATTTATGATGTTTTCTGCCTCGCGCACATAAGGATTAGTCTGATACTCTCTGAGATGAGGGGCATCTACCACGCAGATCTCATCAACGTCGTATGCGCCTACTTCTTTGGCCATATCTTTTGCTCCATCGCCCATCACCATCGCGCATAGAGGCACCATCAGCTTGTCAGCCAGTTCCCGCCCCTTGCCGAGGAGCTCAAAAGAGACATGGTTGATGCGGCCAAATTCGTGCTCGACGAAGACCATTACCCCTCTATAACCGGTAGCCTCTTCGCCATGTTTTTCTTCCATGAGGAGGGCCTTCATGGGACAAGCTTCTATACATTGACCGCAAAGGATACAAGATTCAAGTATTTCTGCAACGTTCTCGTCGCTTAGCTTTATCGCGTTGTATGGGCAGACTTGGACGCAAAGACCACAACCTGTGCACCGTTCTTTTATGACTTTGAGCGCCATTATAATGTCCCCCTATATGCTTATAACTTGCTGAGAAGAGAGGGCGTCCAGAAGTTTCGACACAACTTCTGGGACTTCTCCCTCTAAGATTTGACCACCGGCCCGCGGGGGCGGAGTGAAAATCCGGACCACTTGAGTGGGTGAGCCATCAAAGCCGAACTTAGCCTGATCTCCATTTAGGTCCTGCGGCCCCCAGATTGGAATTTCGGTCCTGGCAGCTCTCCTTATAGAAATGACATTCGGCAGGCGCGGCTGATTTATGTCCTTTACTACAGTCATGAGGGCTGGCAATGTTGTCTCTACCACTTGAACCCCTTCGTCCAACAGGCGCTCGACTACGATCTTTTTACCCTCTAAGTTTATTTCTCTCACTTTACAAACATAGGTGAGCTGCCTAAAACCAAGCCTTTGAGCCAAGCCTGGACCAACCTGAGCGGTGTCCCCATCGGTGGCCTGCTTGCCACAGATGACGAGATCAATTTCGCCTAACTTTTTGATAGCCAGCGAGAGCGTGTATGCGGTCGCCAGTGTATCTGAACCTGCAAAAGCCCTATCGCTTAAGAGGGCGGCCTTGTCCGCTCCCATAGCCAGGGCTTGTCTCAGGGCATCCTTAGCCTGAGGGGGCCCCATGGAAACAGCTATGACTTCGCCGCCATAGCGCTCTTTGAGCCTAACCCCTTCTTCGATAGCGTATTCGTCAAAGGGGTTGACGACGCTCTCAACGCCTTCGCGAATCAACGTGCCTTTAACAGGGTCCATCTGCACTTTGGCCTCGGTGCTCGGGACCTGTTTGATGCATACCACTATACGCAAGCAGAACTCACCCTCTCTTTCGCAGGGACTGCAACTTCCAAATTCAACGGCCAACAAATTTCGGCTGCCGCTTCTCTAAAAAGGCCGCTACGCCTTCTTTTTTGTCCTCAGTGGAACAGGCCAAGGCGAAGAGGTACGACTCATGGGCCAGCCCCTGGTCGAGGCCGAGGTTCGCACCTCTGTTTAAGGCTTCCTTGGCGTATTGAACCGCAAGTTTGGGGAGGGCTTTAATCTTCTCCGCCCATGATGTTGCCTCTCCCATTAAGACATCCACGGGGACGACCTTGTTGGCCAATCCTACGCGGTAGGCCTCCTGAGCGTCTATCATGTCACCTAAAAGCACCATCTCCATCGCCTTCGTCCTGCCCACCGTACGAGCAAGCCTTTGGGTGCCGCCACCGCCAGGGATAATACCGAGCTTAACCTCTGAAGCTGCGAAGCGCGCGTTTTCCGACGCTATCCTAAACGTGCAAGCCAAAGCCAGCTCAAGCCCTGCACCTATAGCATAGCCGTTTATGGCGGCAATGACGGGGACGTCCAGATTTTCTATGCGATCGTAGAGTTCTTGGCGCTGCCTCGTGTGCTCCCTGCCCAAAACGATATCCCGTTCGGCGAGCTCTTTGATGTCGGCACCGGACATAAAGGCCTTATCGCCGGCTCCCGTTATTATTACAACCCTAACGTCTTTGTCGCTCTCGATCGCGCCTATAGTCCTTTCGAACTCCCCGACGAGCGCATTATTCATGGCATTCCTCACCTCAGGCCGGTTCACAGTGAGGTAGGCCACTTGGTCCTTTATTTCGCAAAGGAGGATTTCGTTTGGCATCACGATCACCTCACACGAAGGCGGATATGCCGAGGTCACCGCTCGCTATGATGAGCTTTTGAATCTCGCTCGTCCCCTCGTAAAGCGTGTTTATCCTGGCATCGCGATAGAAACGCTCGACAGGAAATTCATTTGAAAAGCCGTAACCGCCGAAGATTTGGATAGCTCTATAAGCCACTCGATTAACCATCTCGCTGCAGAAGAGCTTCGCCATAGAGACCTCTCTGGTGCAGCGCACGCCCTTATTTTTCAAGTGGCCCGCCCTGTAGACCAAGAAGCGCCCCGCATCGATATTGATGGCCATTTCGGCAAAATGCTCCTGAATGAGCTGATGACCCGCTATCGGCTTACCAAACTGGACCCTCTCCAAGGCGTATTTCTTGGCGACGTCATAACACCCCTGTGCTGTGCCTACGCAGCCTGCCGCAACCGTATAGCGGCCGTTATCGAGGGCACTCATGGCCACCTTGAAGCCATCTCCTGGGTTGCCGAGGACGTTCTCTTTGGGCACGCGTACATCTTCAAGTATCAGTTCAGCCGTGCTCGAGGCGCGAAGGCCGAGCTTGCCGTGGATGTCTCTGGATGAAAAGCCGGGCGTCTTCGTATCGACGATGAAGGCCGTAATTCCTCTATGGCCGGCAGACTTGTCTGTCTTGGCGAATATTAAGGCCACATCTGCACAACCGTTTGAAATCCACATCTTGTTGCCGTTCAATACGTAACTGTCACCATCAATGACGGCGCTTGCCTGCATGCTGGCCACGTCGCTTCCCGAATTAGGCTCGGTCAAGCCGAAGCACCCCAAGATCTCTCCTGAGGCCAATCTCGGCACATACATACGTTTTTGGTCTTCCGTGCCCCACCGCAAGATTGAAAGTGTTACAAGTGAAATTTGGACGGAGTAAATGCCGCGCACGGAAGAATCAACGCGCCCCAGCTCTTCAGCTACAAGGGCATGCGATATGTAGTCAAACCCTCCGCCTCCGTATTCCTCCGGAATGACGGTACCGAATATCCCAAGCGCTCCCATTTTCTTGACGATCTCTTCTGGAAATTTCTCTTCCTGGTCATACTGGGCTGCAACGGGCGCGATCTCCTTATCGGCAAAATCTGCCACCATCTTTTTTATCATCTGTTGCTCTTCATTGAGATCGAAATCCATTACTCATCCCTCCCCGGGCTTATTTTTAAGAGGTCATTGTTCGTATGTGTAAAAACCCCTGCCGCTCTTGCGCCCCAGATACCCTGCGCGCACCATCTTTTTCAGTATGTAGGGCGGGCGGTAACGCGGGTCTCCGAGCTCACGGAAGAGGGTCTCCATCTTGGCGAGGTGCACGTCCACGCCTATCATGTCGATCAGTTCGAGTGGCCCCATGGGCAGGTTGGCACCCAGTTTCATCGCTGTGTCTATGTCTTGGGGCTCGGCCACACCTTCGGAATACGCTACCACCGCCTCGTTAAGGAGTGCACCTAAGATACGGCTCACTATTCCCGCAGGCGTCTCGATCTTTATGGCTATAGGCGTCTTACCTAAAAACTCAGCGAGCTCCTTCGTTTTTTCCACAGTCTCCTTCGACGTCTGCAGCGCGGGCATGATCTCGACGAGCTTCATGACTACAGGAGGGTTAAAGAAGTGCATTCCTATAACCCTGTCGCTGTGCTTTGCTGCACTAGCGATCTCCGTTATGGGACAGGCTGTCGTATTTGTGGCGAGGATCACATTCGGCTCGAAGTTGGCGTCTAACCTCGCAAATATCTGCTTTTTAACTTCTACATCTTCAACAACCGCTTCGATCACGAAGTCCACATCTTTGGACATGACCGCCTCGATCTCTGTACCGCCGCTGATACGGGACATGATATCCTTGACCTCTTCTTTCGTCATCTTTCCCTTCTCGACGCGCTTTTCGAGGCCGCTTCTTATCCTCTCGATGGCCCTATCCACAAAGGACCTGTCCACATCGATGAGGACAGCATCGAGCCCAGCCTGAGCGCAGACCTGGGCAATGCCGTGCCCCATCGTCCCAGCGCCCACCACCATGACCTTCTTGAATGCCATCTCTCCCACCTCCCTGGCATAAAGTAATATTTAAAGGCTACATTGACAACGATCCTTTCTTTTTACTAAACGACCGTTTTAAGCGCCTTGATCAGAACAAGTTTCCCATGTCGTCGAACGGAAATTCATAAGGGCCGCTCGCTACTTCCACGTACGGTTTCATCGCCTCGGCTTGCGAAGTCAGATTTTCGGAGATCTCCATCTCGTCCAAGAGGAGCGTGTTTTTTATCCGCGCCATCTTAATCTGTGTCTTGTCTAAAAGGTTAGAAGTCTTTACGGCTGCCTGAATCGCCAAGCGATCGCTCTCTAAAACCATAGGGATCTTCGCCCCCAGCGGAACCGTCGAAGTCAACGGGTTGGGATACGTCTCTTCGAAATCGAATTTCTTAAAGGCCCTCACCGTCGTAAAATCTGCCATGCCCAAGCCATTGCCATTGCCATGGGATTTGTCCGTAATATCCAGCACCACTACCCTCTTTATGCTTGGCCCTCCCGTCATCGTAGGCACGGTGTATCTGCCGACTATGTTTGTATCGAACCCCGTGCCGCTTATGTCTTTGCCGATCTCGTCTACGATCAGCACATCCAACGAATCGAAAGGTATCTTCGGGTAGAGTCTTTTGGCTTCTTCTAACAGCTTCGGCTCTTCTTTCTCAATTTCGTCCTTTTCCAACACTGCTATCTTTGCGGTCTCGTGATAAGCGTTTTCGATAACGCCCACAGCAAAGAGCAAATTCATCTTCTGCAAAGCCACCTTAGCTATGGCTACTACATTTTCTGCCATCTGCTCAAAGCCTAATTCATGGCATATTTCGGCGCCAGCTTGTTTTCCGAGGCCTATGGTAATCATCTTCATGAGGCCGCTCTCGTATTTGCCCCTGAAGGTAGTATGCAGCTTGATCCTGTTAATTATGACGATATGATCGGCGCTCAATGCGTGCTTGTCTATGCGAACAGGAAGCCCCTTCGAAGTGCGCCCGATCTCGACGACCTCCATGGAAGAACGGATAGGCACTCCTACATATTCCTCCGTCACACCGAGGCGTTCAAGCACGCCTTTTTGCCCCTCCGCGGTGGCGCCGCCGTGGCTTCCCATCGCTGGCACGATAAATGGCTCGCCTCCTGCGCCTTTTATGGCGTCGATCAGCGTTTTCACCATTAGAGGTAGATTCGTTATCCCCCTGCTTCCCACGCCTATGGCTACGCTTTGGCCTGGCTTTATCGCAGAAAACACTCCCTTATCTTTTAGCTTTTTAACGAGCTCTGAGGCTACATCCTCTATCTTTGGCCTTTCAAAACGCTGTCTTACTTTCACCATCCGAGGGATCGGCATATCGCACAGAAGCTTTTTCACTACACTAACCACTGTCACTTCCTCCTCTTTTCCCAAACTTCAGGGTTTGCCAGTTGAGTGGGCCTTTCTCCCTTTAAGACCTGAACTATACCCTCAGCCGACATGGTAGCCATTCTCACAAGAGCCTCGCCGGTATGAGCTGCCATATGAGGTGTAACAATCACGTTAGAAAGCGAAAATAGCGGATTTGTCGGCAGTGGTGGTTCGGGATCGAAGACATCGAGGCCCGCACCGGCGAGTTTCCCGGACTTGAGAGCCCTATACAAAGCACCTTCATCCACCAAAGAGCCGCGGGCAGCGCTTATGAAAATTGCCCCATCCTTCATCAGGCCAAATTCTCTTTCCCCCATCATGCGGTAATTTTCGGGCGTGGCCGGAGCATGAAGGCTCACAACGTCAGCCTCTTTCAATAAATCATCCAAAGACTGCACAAGCTTTATGGGAAGGTCGGGGTCTAGCATCGCTTCTGTTACATATGGATCATAAGCAATCACATGCATTCCAAGGCCGTGAATGCAAATATTTGCTACGGCACGCCCAATTTTCCCAATGCCTACCAAGCCAAGGGTTTTTTCGCATAACTCGAGGCTTTTAATCGAAAAGCGAGAATTAAAATTATGCTCAACCCTAAGGGCTTTATCTGCCTCAAAGACATTTTTTGCTAAGGCCAACATGAGCATCGCGGTGTGCTCGGCAACAGCGATTGTATTTGAACCCGGAGCATAAACTACGGCGATACCTAACTCTGTGGCAGCTTTCACATCTACATTATCTACGCCGACTCCGTGGCGCCCCACCACCTTGAGCTTCGGAGCCGCCTCCAACACCTTCCTCGTTATAGGCGTAGAGCGAACCAAAATGCCGTCTACATCGCCTACCTCGCGTGCGAGCTGCTCCGGAGTGGGATCGCCGGCGATCACAATATCAGCCACTTCGGATAAAATGTCGAGCCCCGCCTGGTGCACTTTCTGCACCACCATCACCTTGAATCTCATAATGATACCCCTCCAGTTATTATGTAGTTATACCATCTCATCATCGAGACTTCGCGCGCAATCTATAGCTCACCCATTGAGGTAGAGCAATGCCAGATAGGATGATGATCCCCATGAGGTCTGTGTAAACTCCAGGCTTTATTAAAAACAGCGCCGCTGCGAAGAGAAATGCCCGCCCTACCATGCCGACACGACCAAACACGAAACCCTCGAGCGAACATGCCAAAGAGACGATGCCTATAGATGCAGTGACGATAGCCAATATCGTCCATGTGACGCTTGGATGCATCAACATGAGCGATGGCGAAAAGACAAACATGTATGGAATTATGAACCCTGCCAGAGCAAGCCTCACCGCGGTCCACCCGACTTTGCTCGGGTTAGCGCCAGCCAAACCAGCCCCTGCATACGCAGCCAGCGCCACGGGGGGCGTAACTGCCGACAACGCTGCAAAGTAA
>Ga0116169_1000608_pt1 | contig 35412 bp, 32 predicted proteins | sample AD_UKC130_MetaG_FD_89796 | JGI IMG/M metagenome (GOLD analysis project Ga0116169, IMG submission 89796) | Active sludge microbial communities of municipal wastewater-treating anaerobic digesters from Canada - AD_UKC130_MetaG | ecosystem: Engineered > Bioreactor > Anaerobic > Digestate | place...
CCCGTTTTTGTATTCTTGTCGCCAAAACCTTCACCTGGCAAGCAATAACGAGACAATTGCCGCATTAACTCCCCCGGCGGAAAATAAACATTAAGTAAAGCAAGCGGGAAAAGGGGTGTCCGGCATGGCCTCAAGGATTGTTCTGCCCCTGGGCGCGCTCCTCCTGGCCTTGCTTCTTGCAGCCGGGGGATGCGCTGTGCGGCCGGAAGGGGAGGAGAAGGCCGGCGATGGGCCGGAGAATTCGGCAGTGGAAGCTGCCTCCGTCACCCTCACCTACTACGGCCAGGCGGCTTTCCTCATCGATGCGGGCCCGAGAATTCTTATTGACCCTTACCGCCCGGAGCTGGGCTACGGCCGGATCGACCTTCCCGCGGACCTGGTGACGATTAGCCATCATCACTTTGATCATGACTATGCCGAAGCAGGCCGGGGCGCCAGGGTGCTCCGCGGCTTAAGCCCGGATGGCGAATGGCAGCAGGTGGAAGAGGACACTGGATTCGCCAGGATCTACTCGGTGGGCAGCTATCACGACTCCAGCGGCGGCTGCCAGCTGGGGAAAAACAGCATTTTCGTTATCGAGGTGGCCGGGTTGCGGCTGGTTCATGCCGGGGACCTGGGGCACGCGCTGGGTGCAGAGGAAATCAAGCGCATTGGGCCGGTGGACCTGCTGTTCATCCCGGTGGGGGGCTACTATACCCTTCCTTACGAGGCGATCCTGCAGGTCATAGCGGACCTGAAACCGGCGGTGGCCATCCCCATGCACTACCGCACCCGCCATTACGGTGATTTCAACCTGGGGACGCTGGAGGATTTCTTAAACCAGGATTTGCCCTACCCTGCCTGCAAAAAGGGAAGCCGCATTCAGGTGAGTAAAAAAGACTTGCCGCCATCGACGGAGATCTGGGCCATGGAATATGAGCTGCCCTAGGGAGGCAGTGCCCCGGCTCTTTCCTTTCATCCTTGACCTGTTTACATTTGCTGGGCCGCACGCCAACGGCCTTCACCCTGGGCACAGTTGAGGCTCTCCACGCCGGGCAGGCGCATTACTGGCAACAGGCTGTTGATGAGTAAAAGAGGTGGCGATTATTTCAAAAGACCTTTGGGGGACAACCCCAAAGGTCTTTAATGCCTAGCCCGGGTTTCCCGCTCCTCCCGCCTTCCAAGCGCGGGACCTGGCCCGGCCACCCTTTTTCCCGTAGCATTGATGGTAATACTCTTTTCGCCAGGCCAGGTAATCGCGGATCGATTCTTCCAGGGGGCGCGGGCGGTAGCCGAGCTCTTTTTCCGCCTTGGCCCGGCAGAAGCGGGAATTGCCGGCCACGGTCTGAACAGAGTAGGTGGTGAACTGCGGTGTTTTATGAAGCAGGCGGTAAAAATGGTGGGTGTACCTGGAAAAAAAGAGGGCCAGGTTATGGGGCAGCACCACTGCGGGCGAGCGCACCCCGGCAATCTGCTGCGTTTTTTTCAAAAGCCAGCGCAGCGTAACCTGCTCCCCGGAGAGAATGTATATTTCACCGGTGCGGCCCTTTTCGGCCGCCAGGATCATTCCCTGGGCCACATCCCGCACATCGACAAAATCATAGGCCCCGTTGATGATGAAATGTATCTTTGGCGTGGCAAAGGTCCTCAGCAGCTCGCCCATCTCCGAATGGAAGTAGTCATGGGGGCCGATGACCCCGCTGGGGCATACGATGACGGCGTCGAGGCCCTCCCGGACCACTTCCAGCACCGCCTGCACCCCTTCGGCCTTGGTCCGGTCATAGGCTCCGGCGTCTCCTCCAGGGCCAGGGGGGTTCTCTCATCCATGGTGACGCCGTGCGGCTCCCTTCTGAGGGCATGCACCGACGCGGTATGAACCATCCTTGCCTTTGCTTTAAGGGCCGCCCGGGCCACGTTGCGCGCTCCTTCCACATTCACCCGGTACATAAGCTCCTCCTTGCCGGGCACAATGGAGATGACCCCGGCAAGGTGATAGACCAGCTTTACTCCTCTCATCCAGCGATCCAGGGTTTCCGGATCGAGGATGTTGCCTACCACCATTTCGATGGGCAGCCCCTTCAGGGAATCGCAGGATTCGCCCGGCAGAACCAGGGCTCTCACCTCTTCACCCCTGGCCACCAGCTCCCTGACCAGGACATTGCCGATGTGCCCCGTAGCTCCCGTTACTAAAATCATCCGCCTACCTCCGCTTCAGTCCATTGATGAGAATTGCCATACTCTCTTCGGCTACTTTACCCCAGTCTTCCTCATGGGGGGCGAGCAGGCTGCGCATGAAGATGCCGCTGGCAGCGGCGAGAATGGCCCGGGCCGCGGCGCCAGGATCGACCTGTTCAAGGCTTCCCTCTTTAATTCCCCGCCGGATCAGCCTGGCAAATATCTCCTCGAAGCGCTGATAGGTGGCGAGGGAGGCGCGGCGCACGGCCTGGTGGCGATTTGCCTGGGACCAGATTTCCAGGAAGATGCCCGCTCGCGTATAATCCGAATGAATAAGGCCTGGCAGGAGATGGGAGAGGCGAAGCAGGCTGGCGGGAACATTCACGGCGTTGCGGGCGGCCCTTTCCAGGGCCTGCTCGAGTTCGGCCAGCTGGTCATTGACCAGCTCCAGGAAGATGGCCTCCTTGTTTTCAAAGTGGTAGTAGAGGGTGCCCTTGCTAATGCCGGCATGCTCACAGATTTCGGCAACGCCCGTTTCGGCATAGCCGTTGGCGGCAAAGCATGCCGCGGCGGCATCCAGGATGGCCGCCCTTGTCCCCTGGCCTTTGAGTTGATTTTTCTCGCCAGTCATTAGCCTGGATGGTCCAAGTTTTCGACCGGACGGTCGTTTTAATTAATTGTATAAGAAACCTCCCGCAATGTCAACAGGGCGCCGGCAGCGGAACCTTCCCGCTAAACTTTCATAATTTAACATTGGCAGATAAGGTCCAGCCCGGACGCGACACCGGGCGGCCGGCGGCTTTGCAATTTGGAAGCCCCTGCTTCGATCGGAGGGTCCGGCTTCATCCATGAGCATTTCAGTGGTCATGGCTGTTCATGATGCCGCGGATTACCTGGAGGATAGCGTAAAGAGCATCCTGGAGCAAAGCTACCGGGATTTTGAATTTGTTATCGTCAATGACGGTTCTGCCAAGGCTGCGGGTGAAATATTGAAGCAATTCAAAGATCGGCGCATTCGTTTAATTGAAGTGGAGCGCAGCGAAGGCCCTGCCGCCGCATTGAACCTTGCCGTGCAGAACGCGCGGGGCAGCTGGATTGCCGTGCAGGAGGCCGGTGACCTGAGCCTGCCGGAGCGGCTGGAGAGGCAGGAGCGCTACCTGCGCCTCTTTCCCCATGTTAGTGCCCTCTTCTCTCTAATCCAGTGCCTCCCCGGCAGGAGCAGCCTTTCGGAACTGGAGCTGCGCGCTGCGGAAAAGCTGTACAATTCCGTATGCTCCCGCGCCCAGATTTATGCGAACAGGTTTTACGCTCTTCATCTCTGCCACGGTTCGGCCATCTACTCCAAAAAACTGTTCCAGCTTGCCGGCGGCTACGACCCGCAGTACCGCTTCGCTTATGACTACGACCTCTGGGTGCGCCTGCTAATGCTTAAACCCATCGACAAGATACCGCTGGCGCTGTACCGCTGGCGGCCTCATCGCTGCACCCTGCACCGCTTTGACGAGGCGGAAAGCTGCCGCGAGGTGCTCCTCGTGGCCCTGCGCGCAATTCGCCGCATCTGCTTTGCGCACTTAAGGTCAAGGCCCCAGTTCATCCTCTTTGGTCCGGAAAAAGGCTGCTGGCACTTTTCGCGGCGGATTGCCCCCTACGTGGATATCCACTTCTGCGCCTACCAGTTTACTGAAAGCTCGCCAAATCCCGATGCTGCCTTGCGCCTCTACCGGGCGGGGTCCGTCGACGGCATCGCCGTTCTTGACGGCCCCGGCTGTGCCGAACTGCTGCACTACTTCACCAGGTCCGGCATGAGCATTAACCGCAATCTTTTTCACCTGTGGAATGTTCATTTCTGAAAGGCAATACGGCAAGGCGCCGTCTTTGACGGCACCGGCACTCCTTGCCGGCGATATGCGTATTATAGCTATTAATCAATACTGCGAAGGACTGCGAAGGTGATCGAATTATGCATAACCTTGCCGTGGGGGTAGTAGGCGGAGGCGGCCACGTCGGCCTGGTCCAGGCTGCCGGACTGGCCTCCCTGGGATATTATACCATTGCTTATGATCTCAACGCGGCCTGGATCAAAGAGCTGCAGAAGGGTAACGTCCCCTTTTATGAACCGGGCCTTGCCGAGCTGGTGCAGTCAGGGTTGAAAAGCAAGCTGCTGGAGTTTACCAACAAAATCGAGCGCCTGAAAAAAGTTGACCTGGCCTACATCTGTACCGGCACCCCCTCCCTGCCGGGAGGGCGGGCGGAACTGCTCCAGGTGGAAAATGCGGCCACTGCCATTGCCAGGACCGTGCAAAAGCGGGTCGTCATCGCCGTGAAGAGCACCGTTCCCGTGGGCACGGCGCGCCGCTTAAGCCGGATGCTGGGGCAGTTGCACCTGTCGGAGAAGGCGGTGCTCGTGTCCAATCCCGAGTTCTTGTCTGAAGGATCGGCGGTAAATGATTTCTGGCATCCCTCGCGCATCATCATCGGCGCGGCCGACCCGGAGGCGGCGGAGATGGTGGCCGGAATCTATGCCCCGCCGCAAGTCCCGGTGATCAAAACGAGCTGGGAAAATGCCGAGTTGATCAAGTACGGGTCCAATGCTTTCCTGGCCTTGAGAATTTCCTTTGTCAACCTGCTGGCCCGGCTATGCGAAAAGAGCGGCGGCGACATCAGGGTGGTCAGCAAGGGGATGGGCTTCGATCCCCGCATCGGCCCCTCTTACCTGGAAGCGGGCGTCGGGTTCAGCGGCCCCTGCCTGGAGAAGGATCTGCGCTCGCTCATCAGCCAGTTCCAGGATGCCGGGGAGGAGGCGCCCCTCCTGGAGGCAGCCCTTTATATCAACCAGAGGCAGCGCCACCTGGTTGTCTCCAAACTGAAGGAAAGCCTGGGCGATCTCAAGGGGAAGAAGATAGCCGTGCTGGGCCTTGCCTTCAAGCCGGGCACGGACGATCTTCGAGATACTCACACCCTGCCGGTGATCGAGCAGCTCGTCTTTGCCGGAGCCGAGGTCACCGTTCACGACCCCATGCTGACGCTCATAAGCTGGCCCCGGCAGATGAGCGCCTTTTTGCCCGACCTGAGGTGGGCATCGTCCCCCTACGAGGCCGCCGAAGGAAAAGATGCCCTGCTCATTCTCACCGCTTGGCCCGAGTACCGCGACCTTGATCCGGCGAAGCTGAAAAGCTGCCTGGCCAACCCCCTGGTGGTGGATGGGAGGAACCTTTTTGAGCCTGCCGCGATGGCGGCGCAGGGCATCGATTACCTGGGAGTGGGAATAGGAACGGAGGCGGGAAGATGAAGTGCCTGGTTACGGGAGCGGCCGGTTTTATCGGCTTCCATCTTTGTAAAGCGCTGTTGAGCCGCGGGGCGGAGGTGTGGGGCCTTGACGACTTCAGCTCGGGGAAGGAGGAGCGCTTTCGCGAGCTCGGCAGGTACCGCTCTTTTCATGGAATCCGCGGCCCCTTTGCTTCTGTGGACGGCCTGGCCGAGATCATCGCGCAGACGGAGTTGATCTATCACCTTGCTGCCGTGGTGGGGGTAAAGCGCTACGTGGAAGACCCGGTCAGGGTCATCGAAACCAACGTTTGCCAGACAGCAGTGCTGCTGCGCCTGGCACAGCTTCACCGGCGCAAAGTCGTCTTCGTCTCCACCTCGGAAGTATACGGGAAGAGCAGCAGCCTTCCCTTTGGCGAGAACACAGATTGCCTCTACGGCTCCCCCCTGACCAGCCGGTGGTGCTACGCCATCTCCAAGAGCGCCGCCGAGCATCTCTGCCTGGGCCACGCCGCGCGGGGTCTGCCGGTGGTTATCCTGCGCTATTTCAATGTTTACGGCCCCCATGGCGAGGGCTCCCTTTACGGGGGCGTGGCCAACCGCTTCATCGAGCAGGCCCTCCAGGGGAAGCCGCTGACGGTCTACGGCGACGGCCGGCAGACGCGCTGCTTCACCTACGTGGACGATATCGTGGCCGGGACCATGGCCGCAGGAGAGTCCCCGGCGGCGGTGGGGCGGATCATAAATCTCGGCTCCGACAGGGAGATCTCCATCCTTGACCTGGCCCGGCTTGTCATCCGCTTCTCCGGGAGCAAAGCAGGGCTCGTCTTTGTGCCCTATGAAGAAGTTTACGGCTTCTCCTACGAGGATATCCCCCGGAGGGTGCCCGATATTTCCACGGCCAGGCGCCTCCTGAATTTCCAGCCCGCCGTTTCCCTCGAAGAGGGGATGCGGCGGACGCTGGAGTGGCATCGCCGGAAGCGGGAGACGGAATGGCAAGAGAAAGGGAGGGATGAGTAGGCCATGGCCCGTGCAGCAGACTTGATCAGCGTCATTATCCCCACTTGCAACCGCCGCCGGCAGCTCATGCAGGTGCTGAATTCTCTCGACGGGCAGGACGGCAAAGGGCGGCCCTTTGAGGTCATTGTCGCCGATGACGGCTCCACCGACGACACCATGGCGGCCCTGACGGAGAAGACCCTTTCCTTCTCCTTCCCCTTTGATTATTTTACCCAGGAGCGTCGGGGGCCGGCAGCGGCGCGCAATGCCGCCTTGAGAAGGGCTGCCGGGCGCATTGTCCTCTTTTTGAATGACGACTGCCGCGCCGCCCCGGACCTCCTGGCCCGGCACCGGGCCATGCATGAGCGCCATGGAGAAGGAGCCGTGCTGGGCCGCATCACCTGGGCCCCGGAGATGGAGCTGCGGCCTGGAATGAAGGAGCTTGTTGAATACTACTACTTCCCCTACGGGCAGATCTCCGACCACGAGAACGTCAGTTTTGCCTTTTTTATCACCGGCAATCTCTCCCTGCCGCGGGCATGGGTGCTTAAAGCCGGCGGCTTTGACGAGGATTTTCGCGAGGCTTCCTGCGAGGATATAGAGCTCGGTTACAGGCTCTACAAGGCGGGGCTGCCGCTGCGCTACGATCCCGGGGCGCTGGCCTACCACCTGCACTGGCTGGATTTCGACGATCTCTTTGACCGCCAGAAGAAATTTGCCTACTGGCTGGCTGTCTTCCTCAAGAAGCATCCCCAGGCGAAAGCCTACTACGCCGGGCTGCCCCTGGGAAAGGATTATTTCAGCGTGCCCAAGCGAGAATGCCTGCACCTTCTGCTCAGGTATGCTGCCCACCGGGGTTTCAAAGAGGCGGTAATGGAGTGGGGCCCCTAGGCCCGGCTCCATCGCGGCCGGCGCCCGGCGGAGGCTTGAATGGTGGAATTGAAAGAAGGCTTCGTTAATTAAGGCAAATGTTGTATACTTTAAGCGGGCGGTTGCCGCTTTTGCAGCATCATGGCGCGTAGGCTTGGGACAGGCCTTGCCGGTCAAAGCCACCAGGGACATTCAGGAGCAAAGCAAGGAGGAATTCCATGGACAGGTTTATGAAAGCGGCTTATGAAGAGGCGATGAAAAATATCTGCGGCAATGAGGGGGGGCCCTTCGGCGCGGTCATTGTCAAAGACGGCGAAATCATTGCCGCGGCGCGCAACCAGGTCCTGGCCACCAACGATCCCACCATGCATGCCGAAATTGCGGCCATCCGCATGGCGACGCGGAAGCTGGGGCGCTTCAGCCTGGAGGACTGCACCCTCTACAGCACCTGCGAACCCTGCCCCATGTGCCTGGGGGCGATCATGTGGGCCCGCATCCCGGTGGTCTACTACGGGGCCAGCCGCCACGACGCCGAGGCCATCGGATTTGCCGACAACTTCATCTACGAATATATCATGGGCGCAGCGGGGGAGAATAAGCTTTCTCTCCGTCCCCTGCACCGCCAGGAATGCCGACAGCTTTTCGAACAGTGGGAACAGAAGGAAGATAAGCAAATGTATTAGCCTGGTGCCGGCCCAGCAGCGGCCGGAAATATAAAAGCGAGGTGATCTCCGTGGGCGGGAAACGCCGTGAGTGGGAAGATCTGAAGGTGCTCGGGATAAAGCGGGAGCCGCCGCGCTGCAGCTCCTTCCCCTATCCCGACGGAGAGGCGGCGCTGGCCGGCGGGCTCTCTCCCTTCTGCCTCTCGCTAAACGGAAGCTGGAGCTTTCACTGGGCCAGGTGCCCGGCGGAGCGTCCCGCCGGCTTTTACAAGCCGGGCTACGATTGCCGGGACTGGGCCAAAATTGAAGTTCCCTCCAACATGGAGATTGCCGGCTACGGCATCCCCATCTACAAGAATTTCGGCTACAGCCGCAGCGTCAGGAAATTCCGCCTTCCCAACATCGACCCCCGTGACAACCCCGTGGGCTCCTACATCAAGGAGTTTAGCCTGCCGGAGAGCTGGGCGGGCAGGGAGATCTTCATTCATTTTGCCGGGGTGAGATCGGCCTTCTACGCCTGGATCAACGGCGAGCTGGCCGGCTACAGCCAGGGCTCCACGACGCCGGCCGAGTTCAGGATCACGGGCCTGCTCAAGGAAGGAAGCAACAGGGTGGCCGTGGAGGTCTACAAGTGGTCTGCCGGGAGCTACCTGGAGGACCAGGACATGTGGCGCCTTTCGGGGATTTTTCGGGATGTCTACCTCGTGGCCATGCCCCGGCTGCAGATTCGCGACTACTTCATCTACTGCGACCTGGACGAGAACTACCGCGATGGGGAGCTCCACGTGAAGGCGAAAATTGCCGCCTACGACCTCCCCGAAGCGAAGCGCTGCCGCCTCGAAGTCTACCTCTTTGACGAGGCGGGCCGGCCGGTGGAGCTGGACGGCCCCATGGCCGCGGAGGCGCAGGTGGATGCGGGCGGCGGCTTGAGAGAGACCGTCCTGCAGCTGAAGGGGGAGGTGGCCCATCCCCGGAAGTGGTCGGCGGAGACGCCGCATCTGTACAAGGTGCTCCTGCTCCTCTACGGCGACCAGGGGGAGCTCCTCGATGCGCGCTGCTCCCGCTTCGGCTTCAGGAAGGTGGAGATCAGGGACAGCCAGCTTTTCATCAACGGCAAATCGGTCAAGCTGAAAGGGGTCAACCGGCACGAGTTCCATCCGCGCTACGGCCACGCCGTGCCCCTGGAGATAACCGAGGCCGACATCAAGCTGCTCAAGGCCGGCAACATCAACGCCATTCGCACCTCCCACTATCCCAACCACCCCGGCTTTTACGAGCTCTGCGACCGCTACGGCATCTACGTCATGGACGAGGCCAATCTCGAAACCCACGGGATGCGCCGCCGCGTGCCGGGAAGCGATCCCCGCTGGACGGCGGCCTGCGTCGACCGCATGGTGCGCATGGTGGAGCGGGACAAAAACCATCCCTGCATCTTCAGCTGGTCGCTGGGCAACGAGTCCGGCTACGGGGACAACTTCCGCAAGATGAAGGAGGCGGCGCTGCAGATTGACCGCACCCGCCCCATCCACTACGAGGGGGACCACGTCCTCGACATCTCCGACTTCTTCAGCCTCATGTATGCCACTCCGCAGACAGTGGGGAAGATCGGGCAGGGGAAAAGCGTGCGGGTGGGCTGGCTGGAGGCGAACAACCCCCTGGGGCGGCGGATCACCCCCCGCCAGTATGTGGGGAAGCCCTTCGTCCTCTGCGAGTATGCCCACGCCATGGGCAACAGCCTGGGCAATTTCCAAAAGTACATGGACCTCTTCGAGAAGTATCCCCGCTGCATCGGCGGCTTTATCTGGGACTTTGCCGACCAGAGCATTTTAAAGAAGACCGCCGATGGCAGGGATTTTTGGGCCTACGGCGGCGATTTCGGGGACAAGCCCAACGACGGCTTCTTCTGCGGCAACGGCATTGTTGCTGCCGACCGCAGCCCCTTCCCGGCCTTTTACGAGGTGAAGAAGGTCTACCAGGAGGTGAAGGTGCACCCCGTCGACTTAAAGGCGGGAAGAGTGCGCGTGGAGAACAAGTATTGCTTCCGCAGCCTCGACTTCCTGGCCATCAGGTGGCAGGTGACCGCCGACGGGCGGGTCGTTGAGCAGGGCTGTCTTGACCCCGTGGCCGTGCCACCCGGGGAGAGCAGGGAGGTAAACCTGCCCTATACTGCGCCGCCGGCAGCGCCGGGCAAGGAATATCACCTGCTGGTGGAGTTTTGCCTGGCCGAGGACGGCCCCTATGCCCCGCGGGGCCACGTCATGGCCTGGGAGCAGTTCAGCCTGCCCTTTGCCGCGCCGGAAGAGGAGGCTCCCCGCGAGGCCCCGCCCCCGCTGGCCGTGGTCGAGGAAGAGAAGGGGATCAAGGTGCAGGGAGAAGGCTTCAGCGTACTGATAGAGCGTCAAAAAGGCTGCCTGGTCTCCTTTGTCGTGCAGGGCCGGGAGCTCATCAGCTCGCCCTTGCGCCCCAACTTCTCCCGCGTGGATACCTGCAACGATTTCGGGGTGGCCAACTTTGTTCCTTTCCTCAGGTGGCCAAGCCCCTGGAAAAAGGTGGAACGTTCCCGGAAGGTGCGTCGCCTCCGCTGGGAGCAGCCGGAGCCCGGTCGGGTGGTGATCACGGTTATCTCCCGGGTTCGCTTCGGGAAAACGCCGCTGACCGCGGTTTATACCATCTCGGGGAACGGCGAGATCACCGTTTCCGCCGCCTTCGTCCCCTGGATCAACATGGACCGCTTCGGCATGATCATGGAGATTCCCGGCCGCTACAGCCGGATGACCTGGTTTGGCAAGGGCCCCCACGAGACCATGCTGGACCGTAATAAAAGCGGGATCATCGGCATCCACTCCCTGCCGGTGGAGGAGGCCATCGTCAATTACCTCTACCCCCAGGAGAACGGGAACCGCTCCGAGGTGCGCTGGCTGGCCCTGACCGACGAGCAGGGGGAGGGGCTGCTGGTGAGGGATGCCGGCGGCACGCTGCTTAACGTGAGCGCCTGGCCCTATACCAAGGAGGACCTGGAGCGGGCGCGCCACATCCACGAGCTGCCTCGCCGCGAGACCATCACCTTGCAGATTGACTACAAGCAGAAGGGGGTTGGCGGCGACATCCCCGGCCTGCTCGCCCTGCACGACGAGTTCAAGCTCAAGCGGGGGCTGCTCTACCGCTACAGCTTCACCCTATCGCATATAAAAGGGGGCGGCTCTCCCGGTAGATGAAGGGAGCAGCCGCCCCTGGTTTCCGTCTCGTTAAGCACAGGCAAGAACTATTTCAAAGCCACCCCAGCCCGGCGGAGAAAATTGACCAGCAGGATCTTGCCGTCGGGGATACGCCCCGAAAGCTCGGGATGAAATTGGACCCCGTAAATTTCCTTCTCACGGTGGCGGAAGATATGGATGCGGCATCGTTCGCTGGAGCCGAGCAGTTCAAAATCCGCGGGCATCTCCTTGACCTCTTCGCCGTGCCAGTTGAAGGTGGTGATGGGGCTCTCCAGCCCTTCCAGGATGGGATCATCTTTCAGCAGCTCCACCTCGATATAGCCCAACTCCTGGTAGCCCATGGGCGCCACCCGAACTCCGAAAGCCTGGGCGATGACCTGGTGGCCGCCGCAGATGCCGAATACAGGCAAAGAGGTTTCCCTGAGGAAGCGAAACATGGGCTCCATGACCGCAGGGTCATAGTCGGTCCAGGGAGCGGTTTGCCCGGAGATCAAAACGCAGACAGGGTTGTGCCGCATCACCCGCGCCTCGTCCGCCTGCGGGTAGTGAATGATGTCAATATTCACGTCGGCCAGCTGGGTTACGAAATCGGCCAGGCAGTAAGCGGGGTTCATGATGAGGTTTTGCTCCGGGGGAGTATACATGGGATCGATGATAACTATAGATTGCTTGCCCGGTACAATTGCCGACGGCCGCCAGAAAAGACCCCGGACCATCTGCCAGCGGAGAAAGTCGGTTGCCCAGATCAATACCGCGAGTGCAACCAGCAGCACGAGCACCCAGAATACCGGCTTCTTCCACCATGCCTTTCTTGCCACGATATTCCCTCCTTAATTGATATGAACAGGAAAAAGAATAAGGATAGATGCTCCTTCCTTGGACGTTTCGTATAATTTTATCATGTTTCTTCAACAATTGGCGACAGTTTCAGCTTTGCCGGGTACCATTGAAGATCAGGCCAGGTATACCATTGCCCGGCGAATGAAAAGGATTGGGGCCAGATGGACACTGAGGGGGCGGACCGGATGAGCCGGCTGTTGGCGGCCAAGGCCTATGGGGAGTTATGCCGTTATGCCGGGAATAGCGAAAGCACTTTAGCGAAGCTGTTTGAAGAGGAGTCGTTCTCTGGAGAAAGTAGTGCCGCACGTGTTTGGCAGGTTGTAGGTATGTGGCCTGATTTCAAAGGCTCCATTGCATACAGCTCATGGCTTGCCGCTTCGTCTTCTCCTTCACTGCTTGGGACAAGGGCGAGCGATTCAATGACGATAGAGGCATCTCCTTATTGGGAGAGCTAAAAGATGATTGAGGAATTTTTCCAAGGCGGAAAATTAATGATCTGATAAAAACTGAATTATGGCCCTAATAAAATCATCAAAATCTGAAAGATGGTGCTGGATTATCTGATACACTTCTTCATTAATAATTGTATCGTACATATGGACAGCTCGATTGCGAAATTTTACCATCATGATAAAGTTGGCAACTTGGCTTGGGGGAGAATACCGTGCTTAGTCAATAACTCAATCGTCTCTCGGTAAGATTTCGGTGTCCCTAAATGCTTCCGGGAAACGATATGGTGGGAAATATCAAGTATTGCCTCAATAGAGACCTGCAAAATGCGTATGGCGGCATCAGCTAAAAAGGGGCTTTCTAAAACTCATTTAAGCTTTTGGACTGGATCAACTTAAGCTTGGCCAGGTTGTCTTTAATAATTTGAATTTTGTCCCGGATTTTGTCCTGATTGAAAGGGACAGCAATATCCACATCACTAAGCGGAGTCTGATACTGAGAGCCGTAGGATCCAAAAAGCAGAGCTGCGGCAACATCTTGCCTGTTTAAAAAATATTGTTTTATTTTTTCTACCTGGGTGTCGATGTTGATTTTATTTTTCTTTTTACTTAAGCGACCCATCCCACAGCACCTTCTTACGTAAAAACACCTTTCTTCCGAAATTTAATAAAACACTATGGGCCAGTGGTGTAAGATTGATAAGCAACTATCTTTTGTCCACTGGCAGTATAACATAAACTGTAAAGATACACCAGTTTTAAAACTACTGTTTTTATAAACGAGTGATACTGCAGATAATCGACAGCGCGATTGCAAGCGGAGCCGATTGGCAGCTGCTCAGTTCTGCCGGTCCAGGCTGCGGTACTGGATAGCCTCGGCGATGTGGGGGGCCTCGATGGTTTCCGAGCCGGCCAGGTCGGCGATGGTGCGGGACACCTTGATGATGCGGTCGTGGGCGCGCATGGAGAGGCCCAGGCTCCGGTAGGCCTGCTGGAGCAGGCGGCGGGCTTCGCCCGTGAGCGGGCAGTATTTATCCAGGTGGCGCCTGTGCATCTGGGCGTTGGTGAGGAGGCGCAGCCCTTTAAAGCGCTCCCGCTGGATGGCGCGGGCCCGCTCCACGCGGCGGCGGATGGCGGCGGAGCTTTCCCCGGCGCGCCCATCTTGAAGCTTCTCGTAGTCGATGCGGGGCACCTCCACCTGGATGTCGATGCGGTCGAGCAGGGGGCCCGAGAGGCGGGAGCGATAGCGCTGCACCGCCGCGGGGCTGCAGCGGCACAGGTGAAAGGGGTCGTTGAGAAAGCCGCAGGGGCATGGATTGGCCGAGGCTACGAACATGAAATCGGAGGGGTAGGTGAGGGTGGCCGCCACCCGCGTCACGGTGACTACCCTGTCCTCCAGCGGCTGGCGCAGCGCTTCGAGGATGTCGCGGCTGTATTCCGGCAGCTCGTCGAAGAAGAGAACGCCGCGGTGCGCCAGGCTCACTTCACCCGGGCGGGGCACCTTGCCCCCGCCGATGATCCCGGCGGCGGAGGCGCCGTGGTGGGGGCTGCGGAAGGGGCGGCGCGTCACCAGGGGCCGGCCCGGCGGCAGCAGGCCGGCGACGCTGTGGATGCGCGTGATCTCAAGAATCTCCTCCAGGCTTGGCGCGGGGAGGATCCCCGGCAGGCGGCGGGCGAGCATGGTTTTCCCGCTGCCCGGCGGCCCGTAGAGGAGGATGTTGTGCCCCCCGGCGGCGGCTATTTCCAGCGCCCGCTTGGCCGTCTCCTGACCCTTTACCTCGCTGAAGTCGGGCTCGGGGGCGCGCTCCTGGCGGACAAGCTCTTCCAGCTGCGACTCCACCGTGGGGATGGTCAGCAGGCCGCAGAAATGCCCCGCCGCCTCCTTGAGGGTGTGCACTCCCTTTACCTGCACTTCCTTGATCAGCGCCGCCTCGGTGCTATTGGCTGCCGGCAGGTAGAAAATGCAGTCTTTAAGCTTCTTGGAACCGGCGATGGCTGCGGCCATGGCCAGGGTGCCGGGTACGGGGCGCAGGGTTCCATCCAGCGACAGCTCGCCCACCAGCACGGCTTTCCGCAGCTCATCGTTGTAGGGAATCTGGCGCGAGGCGGCAAGCAGCCCCATGGCGATGGCCAGGTCGAAGGCGGGGCCCTCTTTTTTCAGGTCTGCCGGGGCCAGGTTGACGGTGATCCTCTCGTAGGGGAATTCGAAGCCGCTGTTGCGCAGCGCGGCGCGGACCCTTTCCCGGGCTTCCTTGACCGAGGGATCGGGCAGACCGATGATGTCAAAGTGGGGCATCCCCCGGTGGATGTCCACCTCCACCTCCAGGGGAATCCCCTCTATCCCCAGCACCGTGCAGGAGAACACTCTGGCCAGCATTGGGCAGCCTCCCCTTGGCAGGCGCAGAAGGCGGCTAGCTGCCTTCCTCCCGCCCCCAGCGGATGAGGCGGGCGGCAAGCTGTTGCCCCAGCACCGCCAGGTCTTCCGTGACCAGGTAATCATTGGCCCCTTCGTCGAAGAGGATTGTGGCCCGCGGCGGGATCTCTCCATCGCCCGCCTCCAGGCGCAGCAGCAGCGGCAGGCGCGGCAGGGCCATGACGATAAAAGAGCGTCCCTCCCTGGCGGGCCGGGCATGGAGCCGCTCTTTCACTATTCTCGCAAAAAGAGAGCTTTTTTTCCCGAAGAATTCCTCCAGCGGGGCCAGGCAGCTTTTCTGGAAAGCGGCGTTGAAGGCATCGCCGCCCCAGAGGTGCCGGAAGGGGATCCATTTTCCGGCAGGCGGCTTCCCCGCAGCCCTGGTGAGGTAGTGAAGCAGGATGATGGCGGTGGCGGTGGGAGCTTCTTTGCCCGTGCTGAAGGAGAGGACTTCGCCGGAGGGCCAGGCGACCCGGTAGATTCGCCCCAGGTAGGGGAGGGTGAACTCGCGCCAGGAGGCGGGGGGGTAGAAAGTCAGGGCCGCCCCGCTAAAGCGAGCCATCTCCATGCTGTTTTTGGCGGCAAATTCGCGGCGAGCCTGCTCCAAAACGGCGGTGTAGTTGTCTTTCATCTGTTCTTCCCCTTCCTTACTGTGAGGATCAATTTCGACAGGGAGGGGATGAATCCTTTTACAATATTCTGTATCTTTCTGGCCTAAAATGTGGTATAGTATTGATACATGAAAACCATCATTTTAAGGGAGGCGATCAGATTGAAGCATGAGCTGCCATCCTTACCCTATGATTACGCTGCCCTGGAACCCTATTACGAAGAGAGGACGCTCCGCCTGCATCACGGTGCTCACCACAAGGCCTACGTGGACGGGCTGAATAATGCCGAAGCGAAGCTGGCCGAAGCCCGCGAAAAAGGTGATTTTGCCCTGGTCAAGCACTGGGAGCGGGAGCTGGCCTTCCACGGCTCCGGCCACATTCTGCACTCCATCTTCTGGACAAACATGAAGCCGGGCGGCGGCGGTCCGGCCACCGGTCCCGTGGCGGAGTTGATCGAGCGCGATTTCGGCGGCTTCGAGTCCTTCAAGAAGCAGTTCTCCGCTGCCGCCGCGGCGGTGGAAGGCTCCGGCTGGGCGCTGCTCTGCTTTGTGCCCGTTTTCAACAAGCTGGAGATACTTACCGCCGAGAAGCACCAGGATTTGACCCAGTGAGGGGCGGTGCCGCTCCTGGTTATCGATGTCTGGGAGCATGCCTACTACCTGCAGTACCAGAACAAACGGGCCGCCTTTATCGAGGCCTGGTGGAACCTGGTCAACTGGGATGATGTGAACAGGCGCCTGGCTGATGCCAAAGGCGGAAGCGGCTGCTGCCGCTAGCGCCTGCTCATCCTCTTTTTTTAACTCACCCGGCTCCCCATATCAGGGCGGGCCTGAACCAGAGGAGGTGCGCCATGGACCCCGTTCAGCTGAAGGATAAAATCTACTGGGTAGGGGCGGTGGACTGGGACATGCGCTATTTCCATGGCCCCATTTTCAGCACCCACCGCGGCACAACCTACAACAGCTATCTCATCGTTGACGAAAAGATTGCCCTGGTCGACACGGTCTACCCTCCCTTTGCCGGCGAGATGCTGAAGCGGATCAAGAAGGTCATTGATCCCTCGCGCATCGATTGCATTATCATCAACCACGTGGAGATCGATCATTCCGGGGCGCTTCCCGAGGTGATGAAGCTGGCTCCCGGGGCCAAGATCTACTGCAGCCCCAGGGCCCGGGAGGGCCTGCGGAAGCATTTCCAGGGGGAGTGGGATTACCGGGTGGTGAAAACGGGCGACGAGCTCCCGCTGGGCCGGCGCACGTTAAGCTTCATCGAGGCGCCCATGCTGCACTGGCCGGACAGCATGTTTACCTATGTCAAAGAAGAAGCGCTGCTGATGCCCAACGATGCCTTCGGCCAGCACCTGGCAAGCGCCTTCCGCTTTGACGACCAGGTGGACAACAAGATGATCATGGAGGAAGCGGCCCGTTACTACGCCAATATCCTCTACCCCTTCAGCGGGCTGGTCCTGAAGAAGCTGGAAGAGCTGGCCGCCCTGGGCATCCCCATCTCCATGATCGCCCCCAGCCACGGGATCATCTGGCGGAAGAACCCGGGGCAGATCATCGAAGCCTACCGGCGCTGGGCTTCGGGGGACTGGCTGCCCAAGGCGGTGGTGGTTTACGATACCATGTGGGGGAGCACTGCGGCCATGGCCCGGGCCATTGTCGAGGGCCTGGCCTCAGAAGGCGTTGACGCCAGGCTGTTCAAGGTTTCCCTCCGCGATATAAACGGTATTATTACCGAGCTGCTCGAGGCGCGCCTCCTGGTGGTCGGCTCTCCCACGATCAACCGCAGCTACCTCTCCGCGCTCTCGCCCTTCCTGGACGACCTGGCCGGCTTGAAACCGGTGAACCGGCTCGGCGCCGCCTTCGGTTCTTACGGCTGGAGCAGGGGTGCGGTGAAGGACATTGAAGCGAAGCTTGAAGCGGCAGGCTTGACCCTGGCCGGGGAAGGCCTGGAGATTGCCTGGGTGCCCGATGCCGGGGAGCTTGAAAGCTGCCGCCAGTGGGGCCGCGCCCTGGCCCGGAAGATAAAAGAAAAATAGACCCATACTATTCGGAAAGGAGCTCCAAGATGGAGAAGTGGGAATGCGACGTCTGCGGCTATGTGTACGATCCGGCAGTGGGGGACAGCTCCGCGGGGATAGCGCCGGGAACCCCCTTTGAAGATCTCCCCGATGACTGGGTTTGCCCCGACTGCGGTGTGGGCAAGGATCAATTTTCCAAGCTGGAGTAGCTGCATTGGAGCAGCTACAACATCATGCAGGGACAGCCTCCCGCCGCCATCCCCGGTGAAAGTCGGGAGGCGGCCGGCAGCGGCGGGCCGGCAGATGCGCTGCAAGTTGAAACAAGGTGAGACGGCATTGGCACTGTCTCACCTTGTCTTTCGCGGCGCCTTTTAATTCGCCTCTCCAAAGACGCTTTTACCGGCCAGGGCAGGCAGGCCTTGAGTCCGGAGCGGGAGTATGCTTTACTTAATGTAAGAAAGAACTGACTCTGGAGGATGAACCTTGGAAACCGCAGAAAACAGGGCATTTTTCAATCAATACAGGGAGGCGGACGAAACCTGGCTGGAGCGGCTGCGGCGCGAGCTGAACGAAGCCCAGTTCAGCTTTGCCACCTCTGACGCCGAAGTGATCCTGGGCCTGGCCGGTCCCGGTTCGGGGAAGACGCGCGTCCTGGTCTACCGGGCGGCCCACTTAATCAAGTGCGGCGTTCCGCCGCAGCAGATCCTGCTGCTCACCTTTACCAACAAGGCCGCCGAAGAGATGAAGGAGCGCCTGGGGAGGCTGCTGGCCTCTTTGCCCGAGGGGCTCTGGGCGGGCACCTTTCACAGCATCGGTGCGCGCATCCTGCGCCGCCACGCGGAGCTGTTCCGGCGCCGGAGCAATTTCACCATTCTCGATGAAGACGACAGCAGTAGCCTCTTCAAGCAGGCAGTGGCCGCCTTGTCGCACGTCCTGGATGAAGAGGAGCGCCGCCTCTTCCTGAAGCGGGGGCTGCTGGGGCGCATCATCAGCCGGGCGCGAAATTCCGAGATGAGCATTCGCGAGGTCATCGAGGAGGAGTACAGCTTCGCCCTGGATTACATCCCGGTGGTGGAGGAGCTGGCCCGGCTTTACGAGCAGAAAAAAGAGGAAAGCAACGCCTTTGATTTTGACGATCTCCTTCTGCGCTGGCTGGAGCTTTTCCAGGAGCATCCCGCAATCAGGGAGGAGTATCGACAGCGCTTTGCCCACGTCCTGGTGGATGAATTCCAGGACACCAACATTGTCCAAGCCCGCCTGGTGGACCAGTTTGCCGGGGCCGCCTCTCTCTGCGCCGTGGGCGACGATGCCCAGTCCATCTACGCCTTTCGTTATGCCCACGTGGGCAACATCCTCTCCTTTCCCGAAAAATACCCCCATGCCCAGGTCATCCGGATGGAGCAGAATTACCGCAGCACCCCTGAAATCGTCGCCCTGGCCAATGCCTCCATCGCCTTCAACAGGGTGCAGCTGCCGAAGAAGCTTTTCTCGAAAAATCCCCCCGGGGAGAAGCCCGTGGTAGTGGGAGCCAGGAACGCCCGGGAAGAGGCCCTCTATGTTCTCGACCGCATCCAGGCCCTCTGCCGCGGCGGCCTCTCCCTGAGCGACATAGCGGTGCTCTATCGCAGCAGCTACCTCTCCACGGAGCTGGAGCTGGCCTTGGTGCGGCAGGGGGTGCCTTACCGCACCTACGGCGGAGTCAAATTCCTGCAAAAGAGCCATATCAAGGATGTCCTCGCCTACCTGAAGGTGCTCCACAACCCTGCCGATGCCGAAGCCTGGCGCCGCCTGGTCCTGCTGCATCCCGGCCTGGGGCCGGCTACCTTCGAGCGCCTCTGGAGCGCTCTCCGGGAAAGCGGCAATCCCCTGGGCGCCGCCATTTCGGGGAAATATGCGCCCGCGCGGGGCAAGGAGGGCTGGGCCTCGCTTTGCCGGGCGCTGGCGGAGCTGCACGCCCATGCCGATGCCGGCGGCGGCGAGGGCGTGGACAGCCTCATCAAGCTCATCCTGGACTGCAGCTACGGCCAGATCCTGCGCCGCAACTATCCCGACCAGTACGAGGAAAGGATGAGAGGCATTGAGCGCCTTGCGGAGAACGCTTCCCGCTACGGCTCGCTGGGGGCATTTTTGGAGTCGCTGGCCCTGGATGATTCGCTCTTTGAAGGCGACTCCGAGGAGGAAGCGGCGGGCAGCGGCAGCGATTGCCTTACTCTTTCCACCATCCACAGCGCCAAGGGGAAGGAGTGGGAGGCGGTCTTTGTCATCGGCCTGAACGAGGGAAGCTTTCCCAGCCGCCGCAGCGAGGACCAGGACCTGGCTGAAGAGCGCCGCCTCTTCTACGTGGCGGTAACGCGGGCGAAACGCCATCTTTACCTGAGCACCTACTGGGAAAGCAGCCGCGGCTACGATCTGCTGGCCGGGGGCCCCTCCCTCTTCTTGAAGGAGCTGCCGCGGGAATGCTTCACCCCCGTCCTGGCGGAAGAGGCAGTCTGGGGCTTCTAGGCTGTTCGTCAAAATGGGACAAAAAGGTACGTCCCCGGTGTCCCACTTTAAGATAATTCAAGAAGGGTGGTGCAAGAGATGAGCAATGGTGCCGCGGCGGCGGCAGCCATCGCCCAGGCGATCAAGGCCAGCGGGGCCATCGTCAGGGTCCTGCCGGAAGATTTTCGCCGCATCGTCGACAAGGTGGAACAGCCCCTGGTGGTCGTCTCCGTGGGCAGATTTCTGGGGACAACTTACCACTACCTCACCAGCTACAAGGGGCTTATCTTCTACACCAGGAGCAGGGAGCAGCTGCTCCTGAAAGGCAGCACCGAGTACGTGCACGCCAGGAGCATCTACATCCCGCAATAGCCGGCTTCGCCGCCGGCCGGAAGAAAGGGCTTTCTTTTACCATTTAGGGAGAAGATAATGGCAGGGAGGGCAGGAGATGTCGCTGAATAAGCTCTACGGCCGGGCCACGGGGATCGGCAGCATGCCCCATACCGACCCTGATGCCGCCCTGGAGGTCATCTTTACATACTTCAAGGAGATACCGCACTGGCCCCAGCTGCCCCGACGCAGCGAGACGGAGGGGCTGGTCTCGCAATACCTGGCGCCACTTTTATCGCGCGGCCTGGTGGCGCTCCGCCCCAGCGGGACGCCCTACTTCTGTCTCGACGATCCCCTCTGGGAGAAGCGCTGCCTCGACTACTACGAGCTGCTGCTCGCCGGTGAAGATGCAGGCGAGGGTGCCGCCTTTGCCTTAACCGGGGAGAGCGCCGCCGGTTTTTATGCCTTCATGGAGCGCTGCGCGCGGCAGCCCCTGGAATCCCTTTACCTGAAAGGGCAGCTTACTGGCCCCATCACCACCGGCTTCAGCATTACCGATCCGGAAGGCAAGCCTTCCTTTTATGACCCCACTTTGCGAGAAATTATTGTTAAAACCCTGGCCGCGGCGGCCCGCCGGCAGGTGCGGCAGCTGCAGGAGCTGGGGCGCCCGGTAATCATCTTTGTCGATGAGCCGGGCCTCTACAATTACGGCAGCTCCACGGCGGTGGCCCTGGGCCGGCCGGAGATCGAGGCTTCCCTGGAAGAAATTTTCACCGCCATCCGCGACGCCGGGGGGATCGCCGGGCTGCACAGCTGCGCCGGAACGGACTGGTCGCTCCTGGTGGGGCTGCCGCTGGATATAATCAATTTTGATGCCTATGAATATTTTCCCTCGCTGCTTGTTTACGCAAACCTGCTCAATCCCTTCTTCGCCCGAGGGGGGGCGCTTGCCTGGGGCATCGTCCCCTCCTCGGAAAAAGTTTTGCAGGAAGATCTCGACTCCCTGCAGCAGCTCCTTGAAAAGCAGATGGAGGCGCTGGTGAAGCAGGGAGCCGGCGAGGAGTACGTTCGGAGCCGCTGGCTGATCACACCCTCCTGCGGGGCGGGGACGCTTTCCGAAGCGCTGGTGGAAAGGATCTACCGCTTAGCCGCGGCCCTGGCGGTAAAAATATCAAAAGGGAGTTGAATTGATGAAAGAGGAAGAGGTAAAAGAGCTGGTCATGGAGCTTTCCAGCGCCGTGGGCATATCCGGAAAGGAGGATAGCGCTGTGGCGGTGGCTTCCCGCCACCTGGAGCGCTATGCCACGCGGCTGTGGCGGGATCGCCTGGGCAGCCTTATTGCCTTCAAAGAGGGAGAGAACCCCGGCGAGGAGCCCTTCTCGCTGGCCCTGGTGGCCCATATCGATGAGATCGGCGCCATGGTCACCAGGATTGAAGAGGAGGGCATGCTGCGCTTTACCGCCGTCGGCGGCATCGACCCCCGCATTCTTCCCGGGCAGCCCGTGGTTGTCCACGGCAGATCCCCTCTCAAGGGGGTTGTTGGCGCCAAGGCGCCGCACCTGCTCTCGGAGCAGGAGCGCCGGGAGGCGCCCAAGCTGGAAGATCTCTATATCGACATCGGCTTAAGCAGGGAGCAGGCGGAGAAGCAGGTGCGCATCGGCGATCTGGTTTCCTTTGATGCACCGCCCCTGGCCATGGCCGCGGGAAAAAGCATCGCCGGAAAGTCTCTCGACGACCGCGCCGGCGTGGCCGCGCTGATCATCGCGGCAGCGGAACTGGCCGCCGCGCGCCACCGGGCCAATGTCTACTTCGTGGCCAGCGTCCAGGAGGAGGTGGGGCTGCGCGGTGCCACCACCGCCGCCTACGGCCTGGCCCCGGCCTTGGCCGTGGCCGTGGATGTAACCCACGGCGAAACTCCCGGGCTCAGCCCTCCCGATGTCTTTGAACTGGGCGGAGGGCCGGCCATTGCCATTGGGCCCAATTACCATCCGGCCCTGGTCCGCCGCCTCATGGAGGTGGCCGCCGACGAGCGCTTCGCGGTGCAGCGAGAAGCCGATCCCGGTTCTCCCGGCACCGATGCCTGGGTGATCCAGGTCACGCGCGAGGGAATTCCCTGCGCGCTGCTCTCCATACCGCTGCGCTACATGCATACCACGGTGGAGATGCTGCACCTGGATGACCTCATCAATACGGGGCGGTTGCTGGCCTCCTTTGCCCGCAGCCTGGATCGCCCCTTCGTGGAGGGATTGGCATGCTTCTAGAGAAACTATCCAACCTGCCCGGCGTTTCCGGCAGCGAGAAGGCTGTGCGCGAGGCCATTGTCGAGCAGCTGCGGGAGCATGGCCTGGAATGGCAAACCGACACCATGGGCAACCTGCTGGTGCGCAAGAAGGGACGCCGCTCCGGTTCCCGCCGGATCATGCTTGCCGCGCACATAGACGAGGTGGGCCTCATGGTCACCTCCATTGAAAAGAGCGGCCATCTCAAGTTTCGCCCCGTGGGCGGCATCGACAGCCGGGTCCTCGTCTCCAAGCGGGTGCACGTGGGCGAGGAGCAGATCCCCGGCGTCATCGGTTCCAAGGCCATTCACCTGCAAAAGCCGGAAGAGCGGCAGAAGCCCTTCGAGCTGGACCAGCTTTACATCGACATTGGGGCCAAGAACAAGGAGGAAGCCGAAAAATACGTGCAGGTCGGCGCCTACGCTTCCTTTGACGCCGTTTGCACCCCCTTCGGCGACGGCTGCCTGCGCGGCAAGGCCTTTGACGACCGCGCCGGCTGCGCCGCTCTCCTGGAGCTGCTGCTGGAGAAGGACACCCCGCCCTTTGACGCCGCTTTCACCGTGCAGGAGGAGGTGGGCCTGCGGGGGGCGCGTGTGGCTGCCTACACCCTGCAGCCGCAGTACGCCCTCGCCGTGGAGGCCACCGCCGCCGCCGACACTCCCGACACGAAGAAGGAGCGCAGCTCCACGGTGCTGAGCGGCGGCCCGGCCATCAGCTTCATGGATCGAACCCTTATTGTCCACCGGGAAATCTTCGAGAGCCTTGTCAACGCCGCCGAGAAGGCCGGCGTACCCTTTCAGTTCCGCCGCTTTGCCGGCGGGGGCACCGATGCCGGGGCCATTGCCCTGAGCAGGGAAGGGGTCAAGGCCGGCGTGGTGGCGGTGCCCTGCCGCTACATCCACTCGCCCTGCAGCGTCCTCAAGGAGAGCGACCTGCGGCACACCGTCTCGCTGCTGCGGGCATGGCTTGAGGCGACGGCATGAAAAAAAGATAACGAGGTGACGATAGAATAAAATGAAAGAGCTGATCAAGGAGCTGGTTGAGGTCTACGGCCCCTCCGGAGAAGAGGCCGCCGTGAGGGCGCTGATTGAAGAGAAGATTAAAGAGAGCGTTGACCGCACCTTCACCGACAGCCTGGGCAACCTCTTTGCCCTGCGGGAGGGGGCGCCCCCGCTGCTCATGTTCTCCGCGCACATGGACGAGATCGGGGTGATCGTAACCCATATCGACGACAAGGGCTTCCTGCGCATTGCCCCCGTGGGCGGCGTCGCCCCACACCTGCTGGTGGGGCAGCGGCTGAGGTTTAAAAACGGTGTCCTCGGCACCGTTCACCATGAGAAGATCAAGGAACTGAAAGAGCTGGATTGGTCCAAGCTCTATGTGGACATCGGCGCCGCCGACGGCGATGCGGCAAAGAAGCGCCTGCGCATCGGCGACATGGCCTGCCTCCATCAGCCCTTTGTTGACCTGGGAGGGCGCTACATGGCCAAGGCCATGGACGATCGCATTGGCTGCGCCATCCTCGTGGAGGTGGCCCGCCGGCTGCCCCCATCGCTGCCGCAGGGAGTCTGCTTTGTCTTTTCGGCGCAGGAGGAGGTGGGGCTGCGCGGCGCCACCACCGCCGCCTACCGGCTTGATCCCGGCTACGGTTTTGCCGTTGACGTGACCATGGTGGGCGACACACCGGAAGCGCCCCTGATGGCGGTGAGCCTGGGCCGGGGGCCGGCGATCAAGGTGAAGGACAGGTCCCTGCTCTGCCACCCCCGGGTGCGCGAGCTGATGGTGGAAACGGCGGAGAAGCACGGGATTCCGTACCAGCTTGAGGTCCTGGAGCGCGGGGGCACCGATGCCGGGGCCATCCACCTTTCCCGCGAAGGCGTTCCCTCTGGAGCGGTGTCCATACCCTGCCGCTATGTCCATACTCCCTCCGAGATGGTCGATGCCGGCGATGTGGAGCACGCGGTGGAGCTCATCGAGAAGCTCATCCTGCTCTCCTGGCCCTCCCCCGATGAAGGCTGGACCTAGCCCTTGGCCCCGCTTGGTGAAAGCTTATCCCCCCTGCATCTGCCCCGCAGGGGGTTTTTATTTCCCCCAGGGGATTTTTTTGATCCGCCAGAAAATGTATGATATACTCAAAAAGAATTCAGAAGAGATTCCGGAGGAGGCATTTTCCATGGACAGCAATAGCAGAAAGGAATCCCTCCGGAGAGCCGCAGAGCTGAAGAAGAGAATTCTTGAGTATGAACAGGCGCTTCCGGATATTCCCACAGGCTTTGAGCAATGGCCGAGGATCCTGGAAAACCAGGAGCGGATTAAGGCGATGCTGGGCGCCAGCGATGAAGACTGGCGGGACTGGCGCTGGCATATTAAAAAACGCATTACCACAGTGGCGGAGCTGAAAAAATACCTGCCTTTAAGCCCGGAGCAAGTTGAAGAGATCGAGCGGACGGGATCCGTATATCGCTGGGCGGTTTCGCCCTATTACCTCAGCCTGATGGATCCCCCAAACGAGGCCGACCCCATCCGACGCCAGGCCCTCCCCTCGCTGCTCGAATGCACCGATGAGGCGGGCGCCAGCGACCCCATGGATGAAGAGCATACCTCGCCCGCTGCCGCGGTAACGCGGCGCTACCCCGACCGCCTCATCATCAAGGTGACCAACCAGTGCGCCATGTACTGCCGGCACTGCCAGAGGCGGCGGAACATCGGCGAGAGAGACCTGCACACGCCGCGCCGCGATCTCCAGGCGGCGCTGGACTACGTGCGCAGCAACAAAGAGATCCGGGATGTGCTCCTCACCGGCGGAGATGCCTTCATGCTTTCCAACAGCACTATCGCCTGGCTGCTGGAGGAGCTTGACCGCATCCCCCACGTAGAGATCAAGCGCTTCGGGACGCGCACTCCCGTGACGCTGCCTTTCCGCATCGACGATGAACTCTGCGAAATCTTGTCCCGGCACCTGCCGCTCTACGTAAACACCCAGTTCAACCATCCCCTGGAAGTAACCCCGGCGGCGCAGGAGGCCTGCTTCAAGCTGGCCCGGGCCGGCGTGGCCCTGGGCAACCAGGCGGTGCTGCTGAAAGGGGTCAATAACGATCCCTTTGTCATGCGCAAGCTGAACCAGGAGCTGCTGCGGATCATGGTGCGCCCCTACTACCTTTTCCACCCGAAAAAGGTCAAGGGGACGGCCCACTTCTGGCTTAAGGTTGAAGAGGGTTTAAAGATAATGGAGCGGCTCCGGGGCTACACCTCCGGCTTGGCCATTCCCACCTACATTCTTAACGCGCCAGGGGGCTACGGCAAGGTGCCCCTCTCGCCGCAGTACCTGCTTTGGATGGGCGATGATACGGTGGTCATCCGGACATGGGAAAACCGGATTATCAAGTACAACGAGAGCAAAGAGGGGGATTAATCGAGAAGCATCGTTCAAGGCACCCGTCCCCTCCTGGCCGCAGCAGCGGTTTTTCCAGGAATGGCATGTTGAAGTGACCATGGACGAGGAATTGATTTATCTTAACGCTCTGAACAGGGTTTCCTTTTTGGGCCCGGTGCGCATCGCTGCCTTGCTGAAGCACTGCGGCTCGTACAAAGAGGCCTGGCAGGCCCCGGAGAGCGAACTTGCCCCCATACCCGAGCTGAAAGGGCTCGTGGAGCGGCTGCTCGAGGAGCGCCGCCGCATTGACCCCCTGCAGGAGTGGCAGCGGCTGCAGCAGCTCCGCATCGCCTGCCTTTCGCTCCATTCCTCCCAATATCCTCCCTTGCTGAAGGAGATTTCCCAGCCTCCACCGCTGCTTTACTGCCGCGGCCGGTGGCAGGAGAGCGACAGCCGGGCCGTGGCCATCGTGGGAAGCCGCCGCTGCACCTTCTACGGCCGGGAGGTGGCCTTCCGCCTGGCGGCGGAGCTCGCAGCTGCGGGCTTTACCGTGGTCAGCGGGATGGCCCTGGGCATCGATACAGCGGCGCACGAGGGGGCCCTGGAGGCGGGAGGGCGCTCCATCGCCGTTCTCGGCTGCAGCGTGGAGCGCTGCTACCCCGCCGCCAACAGGGGCCTAATGGAGCGGCTCATTAATGCCGGGGCCGTCTTGAGCGAGTTTCCCCTGGACACCCCGCCCCTGCCTCAGCATTTCCCCCGGCGCAACCGCATTATCAGCGGCCTGGCCCTGGGCACGGTGGTGGTGGAAGCGTCGGAGAAGAGCGGCGCTCTCATTACCGCCTACTGCGCCCTGGAGCAGAACCGCGAAGTTTTTGCTGTCCCCGGCAACGTGGGCAGCCCCTACAGCCGCGGCTGCCACCGACTGATCAAGGAGGGGGCCCGCCTGGTGGAGACGGCGGCGGATATTATTGAAGAGCTGGGCGTGGCCGCCGCCGGCTCTGCTGCCGCAGCGGTGGCGGGGCAAGGGGAGGAGCAGGCGACGGCAGCGCTGGAGGAACTGGAGAGGCGCCTCCTGGAGTTGATCCCCTACCAGCCGCTGCACATGGATGAGATTGTGCGCCTCAGCGGCGTGGATGCAGCCCGGGCCGGGGCGAGCCTCATGAGCCTGGAATTGAAGGGGCTCGTCCGCCAGTTGCCCGGGAAATATTTTATCCGCACGTAGTTTATGATAAGATACACGGGTGGAAGTATTGACGCCGAATGGAGGAGAAGCGATGAGCGGTTACCTGGTGATTGTTGAATCACCGGCCAAGGCCCGCACGCTGAAAAAATTCCTGGGATCAGGGTACCAGGTGCTGGCTTCGCAGGGTCACCTGATTGACCTTCCCAAGAGCAAGCTGGGCATTGACATAGAAAACAATTTTGAGCCGCTTTATATTACCATCCGCGGCAAGGGGAAGATCCTGCAGCAGCTGAAGGAGGCCGGCAAGAAGGCGGAGCGCATCTACCTGGCGGCAGACCCCGATCGCGAGGGCGAAGCCATCTGCTGGCATATCAGCCAGGCCCTGAACATAAATTCCGAGGAGCGCTGCCGCGTGGAGTTCAACGAAATTACCAGGACCGCAGTTAAGGAGGCCTTCAAGAAGCCGCGGCCGGTGGACATGAACCGGGTTGACGCCCAGCAGGCCAGGCGCATTCTTGACCGCCTCGTGGGCTACCAGATCAGCCCCTTGCTCTGGCGCAAGGTCCGCGGTGGGCTCAGCGCCGGGCGGGTCCAATCGGTGGCCCTGCGATTCATCTGCGAGCGGCAGCAGGAGATTGATGCCTTTGAGCCGGAGGAGTACTGGACTTTGGAGGCGCTCCTACAGGCCAATGGGGAGGAGACGCGCTTTAAAGCCATGCTGGAGCGCCATGGCGGGGAAAAGATAGAGCTGGCCGACAGGCAGGCCGCCGAGAAGGTCATCGAAGAGCTGCGCGTCGCCTCATTCGTCGTGGAGCGGATAAAGAAGAGCCGGCGGCAGCGGCGGCCCGCCCCGCCCTTTACTACCAGCACCCTGCAGCAGGAAGCCTCCTCCAGGCTGGGCTTTACCGGTCGCAAAACCATGGCCCTGGCACAGCAGCTTTACGAGGGCATCAGCCTCGGCGGTGGCGAGATCACGGGCCTGATTACCTACATGCGCACCGATTCCACCCGCGTTTCCGCCCAGGCCCAGGCCGAGGCGAGGGAACTCATTGCCCGGCAGTACGGCGAGGAATACCTGCCCCCCCAGCCGCCGCAGTACCGCTCCCGCAAGGGCGCCCAGGAGGCCCACGAGGCTATACGCCCCACTTCGCTGAGCCATACGCCCCAGGCGGTAGCCCCTTACTTGACCAAGGATCAGGCACGTCTCTACAAGCTGATCTGGGAAAGATTCGTTGCCAGCCAGATGGCGCCGGCGATCTATGACCAGGTTCGCGTTGACATTAGCGCCGGGGAATACGGTTTCAAGGCAGCCGGCTCGAGCTTGATTTTCCCCGGCTTTCTAAAGGCATACCATGCCGCCGACAAGGAAGAGGAGGAGACAATCCTGCCTCCCCTGCAGGAGGGGCAGCAACTGCAGCTGGTGGAATTCCTGCCCCAGCAGCACTTTACCCAGCCGCCGCCCCGCTACAATGACGCCTCGCTCATCAAAATCCTTGAAGAGAAGGGGATCGGACGGCCGAGCACGTACGTGCCCATTATTGAAACCCTGCTCCAGCGCGGCTACGTGGTCAGGGAGAACAAGGCCTTTGTCCCCACGGAGCTGGGCTTTATCGTTGTTGACCTGATGAAGCGCCACTTTCCCGAGATTATCGACGTGGATTTTACTGCCCGCATGGAGGAGCGGCTGGATCTTATCGAAGAGGGTGCGCTGGATCGGAACGTGGTCCTGCATGAATTCTACGACTCCTTCAAGCAGCAGCTCCAGGCGGCGGAGCAGGAGATGGAGAAGGTTGAGGTGGCGGAGAAGGTCAGCGAGGAGAAATGCCCCCTCTGCGGCCGGAACCTCGTGTACAAGCATGGCCGCTTCGGGCAGTTCCTCGCCTGCCCCGGCTATCCCGAATGCAGGTATACAAAAAATATTGTCCGCGAGACGGGCGTCCCCTGCCCCTTGGACGGCGGCATGCTGGTGGAGCGGCGCAGCCACAAGGGGAGGGTCTTTTACGGCTGCAGCAACTACCCCCGGTGCACCTTCACGGTTTGGGATAAGCCGCTTCCGGAAAAATGCCCCCGCTGCGGGAGCCTCTTGGTGCAGGGCGGGCGGCGCAGAGGCGGCGGGATCCGCTGCTCCAACAGGGAATGCGGCTACAAGGCTGACCGCCTGCAGGAAGCCGCGGTGGAGCGGTAGAACTATCCTGACGCCTTTGCCCTCCAGCGGAATAAACCTGATAAAATGACAAATAGCACCAATTTTTGAAAAAGGCATTTTGCTTGCATATGTGGAAATGTTATGCTAATATTTACTGAGGGTGCCGCTTTTGGATGAACAGCTGGAGCGTTTTCTGGCATACCTGGAGGTTGAAGTAAATGCTTCTCCGCTAACCCTGCAAAGTTATCGACACGATGTGGTACAATTTTTAGAGCTGGCTTCTTTGGGGGATGGCCCGGTCCGGGAAGCAACGCATCACCTGCTTCGCCGCTACCTGGCCCGGCTGAAAGAGAAGGGTTACACACGCAGCTCGGCAGCGCGCAAACTGTCGGCGGTGCGTTCTTTTTTAAAATTTTTGCAGCGGGAAGGCGAGCTGGAAAAGGGTACCTGGAGCAATGTCTCCCGGCCCCGTCAGGAGAAGAAGCTGCCGCAGTTTTTCTATTACCATGAAGTGCTGGCCTTGCTGGAGGCGCCTGACTGCAACACCCTTCTGGGCTACCGCGATCGAACCATACTGGAGCTGCTCTATGCCAGCGGCCTGCGCGTGAGCGAGCTTGCCGGCCTGGATACATCATCCTGCGACCTGGCAGAGCGCCTGGTCAAGGTAGCCGGCAAGGGAAGCAAGGAGCGAATCGTTCCCATGGGCAGGGTTGCTGCCGCCTTCCTAACAGAATACATGGAGCGGATCCGGCCGCAGCTGCTTGCTGCAGGCGGGAAAAAGGCAAGGCCAACGGATAAGCTCTTTCTTAATCATCGTGGCGGCCCCTTAAGCGACCGTGGGGTACGCTATATTTTTAATAAATACGTGCGCCAGGCTTCGCACAAGGTGGGACTGAGCCCTCACGCGCTGCGGCATTCCTTCGCCACCCACTTGATTGAGCGGGGGGCCGACTTGAGGGTGGTCCAGGAGCTCCTGGGGCACGCCAGCGTTTCGACGACGCAGGTATATACCCATATTACCAGGGAGCACCTGCTGGAGGTATACCGCCAGGCGCACCCGCGCAGTATAAGTGAAGGCAATTAAAAGAGGGAGAGCATGTTTCAGGGAACAACCATCATTGCCGTGAAAAAAGGCGACCGCGTGGCCATTGCCGGTGACGGGCAGGTTACCTTCGGCAACAGCACGGTCATTAAGCATGGCGCCAGGAAGGTGCGCTGCCTTTACGAGAACAAGGTCATTGCCGGCTATGCCGGAGCGGTGGCCGATGCCTTGACTTTGTGCGAGAAGCTTGAGGCAAAGCTGGAAAATTACCAGGGCAATCTCATCCGGGCCTCGGTGGAGCTGGCCAAGGAGTGGCGGACCGACCGGGTGCTGCGCCGGCTGGAGGCGCTCCTGCTGGCGGCCAGCAAGGAGGCGCTCCTGCTCATCTCGGGCACCGGAGAGGTTATCGAGCCCGATGACAATATTGCTGCCGTCGGTTCCGGGGCGCCGTACGCCCTGGCTGCAGCCAGGGCTTTGTCCAGGTTTACCGAGCTGGAACCGGGCGAAATCGCCCGCGAGGCTCTTAAAATCGCCTCGGAAATTTGCGTTTTTACCAATGACCGCATCATCGTAGAAGAGCTGTAGAGGAGTTGGCGCCGGGATGTCAGGGGACAACTTAACGCCCCGCGAAATCGTAGCCGAACTTGATCGCTACATCATCGGCCAGGACGAGGCGAAGCGCTGCGTCGCGGTGGCCCTGCGCAACCGCTACCGGCGGAAGCAGCTCCCCCCGGAGTTGCAGGAAGAGATTATCCCGAAAAATATCATCATGATCGGGCCGACGGGAGTGGGCAAGACCGAGATAGCCCGCCGCCTGGCCCGCCTGGTGAATGCGCCTTTTGTCAAGGTGGAGGCGACCAAGTTTACCGAGGTCGGCTACGTGGGGCGCGACGTGGAATCCATGATCCGGGATCTCGTGGAGACCTCCATCCGCATCGTCCAGAACGAGCGGATGGAGAAAGTGGAGGACAAGGCGGCCCAGGCGGCGGAGGAGAGGCTGGTGGAGTTGCTTGCTCCCACACCTAAAAAAAAGCGCCGCCCCTTAAACCCCCTGGGATTTTTAATTTCCTCCAGCGCTTATGCTTCCGAGGAGGGCATGGACGATGCCGATTTCCAGGAACGCCTGCGCCAGGCGAAAGAGCAGCAAAAGCTGGTCCTGGAGCAGCTGCGGAGGGGCGAGCTGGAGGATAAAGTGGTGGAAATAGAGATTGAGGATCGCCGGCCGCCCATGGTGGAAATATTCACCGGGCAGGGCATGGAGGAAATGGGCGTGAACCTGCAGGACGTCCTGGGGAACATCCTCCCTTCGCGGAAGATCAAGCGGAAGGTGACGGTGGCCGAAGCCCGGAAAATATTGAAGCAGGAAGAGGCGCAGAAGCTTATTGACATGGAAGCGGTCATTTCCGAGGCCATCGAGAAGGCCGAACAGCTGGGGATTATCTTCATCGACGAGATCGACAAGATTGCCGGAAGGGAAGGGTATACGGCCGGCCCGGATGTCTCCCGGGAGGGTGTGCAGCGGGACATCCTGCCCATAGTGGAAGGGTCCACGGTGATGACCAAGTACGGCCCGGTAAAAACCGATCACATCCTGTTCATCGCTGCCGGGGCCTTTCATATGAGCAAGCCGTCGGATTTGATCCCCGAGCTGCAGGGCCGCTTTCCCATCAGGGTGGAGCTGCACAGCCTTACGGAAGAGGATTTCAAGCGCATCCTCACCGAACCGAGCAATGCCCTGCTCAAGCAGTATACCGCTCTTTTGGAAACGGAGGGGGTGAAGATATCTTTCACCCCGGATGCCATCGAAGAGATTGCCCGGGTAGCCTGCGAGCTCAACCAGGAAATGGAGTACATCGGCGCCCGCAGGCTGCACACCATCATGGAGAAGGTCCTGGAGGATATATCCTTTAATCTGCCAGACCTGGACACAAAAGAAATAGTTATCGATCGGGGGTATGTGAGGAATAAAATACTTAAAATTGTTAAAAATAAAGACTTAAGTAAATATATCCTCTAAAAAATGCAAGGAAGGTAGGTGAAAGATGTGATTACTTCTCCACTGCTTGAGAAGACTCGTCGCATCAACAAAATTCTACAAAAAACAGCCGGTCAGCACGTTGATTTCAAAGAAGTTGCCGAAGTTCTGAAAAATGTGATCCACGCCAACATCTACATTGCTGACCGCCAGGGTGAAATCCTGGGCTACGCGCTCGTGGATGAATTCGAGTGCGAATTGATGATCAACAACGTCTTAAAAGAAGGGCGCTTCCCCGAGGACTACAACGACTTTCTGCTGCGCACCGAGGAATCGCGGGTGAACCTGCGCCAGAAATCGAATGACTGCGTATTCCTTGAGGCTGAGCGCTGCCTCTTTACCGACAAGATCATCTCCGTGATCCCCATCGTAGGGGGCGGGAAACGCCTTGGCACCCTGGTCCTGGCCCGCTTCAACGATCTCTTTGACGCCGAAGATCTCGTGCTTGCGGAAACAGGCGCTACCGTAGTGGGCATGGAAATCCTGCGCTCGAAAGCGGAGAAGATTGAAGAAGAAGCGCGCAACAAGGCCGTCGTCCAGCTGGCCATAGCCACCCTGTCTTACTCCGAGTTGGAAGCGGTTGAACATATTTTCGAAGAGCTCGGCGGAGACGAAGGGCTCCTTGTAGCCAGCAAAATTGCCGATCAGCTGGGCATTACCCGCTCGGTGATTGTCAATGCGCTGCGCAAGTTTGAGAGCGCCGGGGTCATCGAGTCGCGTTCACTGGGGATGAAAGGCACCTATATCAAGGTGCTCAACCCGTACCTGCTTGAGCACCTGGCAAAAAAATCGAAAACCCTGCCTAAATAAATAAAAAAACCCTCGCTTTGCTTGGAAATAGAGTAATTTAGCAATAAATTACTCTATTTTTTTTGCCGCGCCACGAAAGTACGGGACGATATGCTAAAATAAAAAAGATAGTGCCATCAATTGGCCACCTGGGAGGTTGCAGCCGTTGGGAGAGAGCTCGTTCCAGTACACTCACCTGGCCGCAGCAGGCCTGGCCGCCTACATGCTGCTCATGCTGGCCGTGGGCTGGTGGAGCCGCCGGCGGATAAAAAATTCCGTTGACTTTATCATTGCCGGAAGGCGCCTCCCCTTGCTCCTCACTGCGGGGACCATTTTTGCCACCTGGTTCTGCGGCGGCACGTTCATGGGCGCCGCAGCACAATCATACCTCTTTGGCAACCAGGGCGTCATTTTTGATCCCTGGGGTTCGGTGCTGTCCCTTCTTCTTACTGCCTTGATCTTTGCCCGCCTGGTGCGCCGGGGCGGCTACCTCACCGTTGTCGACTTTTTTGACCTGCGCTACGGCAAAAAGATGGGAATGCTGGCGGCGCTGGTGCAGGTTGTCGCCGAAATGGGTTGGATCGGCGGGCAGCTCGTGGCAGTCGGCGTTGTCCTGCAGCTCTTTGCCGGGATACCTTTACACTGGGGCATCGCCATAGCCTGCCTGGTCCTGATCGTCTATACCTGGCAAGGGGGAATGTGGTCGGTTGCGGCCACGGATTTTCTGCAGGCGGGCTTTGTCATCGCCGGTGCGGCCGTGCTGCTCTTTACCCTCGTTCCTGCGGCGGGGGGGTGGAGCGACCTCTTCCAGGGGGGCAGCAAATTCGGGGCGCCGGCAATGGCCTTCTTCCCCACGCGGGAGTACGGCTACCTGGGCTATTTTGGCCTGGCTGGCTGGCTTTACTACCTGGCGGCCTGGCTTTCCACCGGTTTTGGGGACATCCCCTCGCAGGACTTGGCCCAGCGCCTGCTGGCGGCGCGAAGCGAGAAGGTGGCCTCCTGGGGCGCCCTTATTGGCGCGCTGCTTTATGGAGCCGTGGGCATGGTGCCGGTTCTGCTGGGCACGGTCATGTACAAGCTAAACCCTCAGCTCACCATCGCCGAAACGGAGATGATCCTGCCCTACCTGGCCATTAATTACCTGCCCCCGGCCTGGACCATCCTTTTTGCCGTGGCCCTCATCGCGGCCATCATGTCGAGCGCAGACAGCGCCCTCCTGGCGGCCTCCTCCGTCCTCGGCCACAATGTCCTGCGCTACTTCAAGCCCGGCGCGAGCCCGGATTTGACCCTTAAGGCGACGCGGCTGTGCATCCCCCTCATTGCCCTGGCTTCGCTTCTCCTTGCCCTGTACGCCCAGACCATTTACATGCTCGCCGTGATTGCCTGGTCCTTCATCCTGGTGGGGCTCTTTGCGCCCTATGCTGCCGGCTACTTCTGGAAAAAATGCAACGAGAGCGGGGCTGTCGCCGCCCTGGCCGGCGGCCTGCTTTCATGGCTTGCCGCCATATATCTTTTGATGAAGCATGTGACCATGGCGGCCAATACAGGCGTAGTCGAAGAGGGTGCTGTCTACATGGACGGGGCCATCTGGGATGCCGTCTACATGGGTTCAATTCCCGCTTTTGCCGTCTCCATCCTGCTCCTGGTGGTGGTCTCGCTGGCCACGCAGAGAAGGGATCCCCCCAGGCCGCTGGTGGATATGAGCGGCAAACCCTTCCGCCCCTCGTTCCGGCGGAATGAGGGTAGTATTTAATCCCTGGCGGGGAATCTTATGTTTAAACGAGGAGGTAGGCCTTATGAACAAAAGAAGTCTCTCGCCCCAGACCCTCCTGGGCCCGGTGCCTGCAGCGCTCATCTCCTGCGGCCGCCCTGGGGGTGAATATAACATCATCACCCTGGCCTGGGTGGGGGTGGTAAATTCCACCCCGCCCATGGTTTCCATTTCCATTCGCCCCTCGCGCCATTCGCACGCCATGATCAGGGAGACGGGAGAATTTGTGGTCAATATAGCCGCCACCGATCAGGTTGACCTGGCTGACGGATGCGGCACCATCAGCGGGCGGGATAGGGATAAATTCAAATATTTTGGCTTGACTCCGGCAAAGGGGGTTCTTAAATACGCTCCCCTTATTGAAGAATGCCCCCTCAACCTGGAATGTGTTGTGGAGCAGGCCCTTGAGCTGCCCAGCCACACCCTCTTTATCGGGAAGGTAATCGCCGTCCATGCCGATGCCGCCATCCTCGACGAGAA
>Ga0116169_1000610_pt1 | contig 35359 bp, 21 predicted proteins | sample AD_UKC130_MetaG_FD_89796 | JGI IMG/M metagenome (GOLD analysis project Ga0116169, IMG submission 89796) | Active sludge microbial communities of municipal wastewater-treating anaerobic digesters from Canada - AD_UKC130_MetaG | ecosystem: Engineered > Bioreactor > Anaerobic > Digestate | place...
ACTCCCGAAGGAATTATTCAGCCCGAAGTGGTAGCGCGATTGAAAGAAATTGGCGAATGGCTCGATGTTAACGGCAAAGCCGTTTATCGTACACGCATCACTCCCGTTTATAAAAGCGGAAATGTTTGGTTTACGGCCGACAAAGACGGGGAAACGCTGTACGCTTTTTATGTTCCTTCAGAAACGGGTAAAGCAAATCCTCTCTATATCGAATGGGAAGATAATATTCCCCGGAAAGGATCGCCGATGGTGTGCTTGAAAACGGGGCAAAAGGTAAGATGGAAACAAGAAAACAACACCGTTAGGGTTTACCTGCCAAAAGGTGTGTCGAAAAAGAATGAAATATTGGTTTTCTCCTTCAAAAAGCAATCATAGATGAAATATAGAGCTGTTTTGACCGCAATCGCCTTATTCTTTGTTGTTCAAGGGAGAGCTCAATGGGTAGATGAACCTGTGTATAAGAATCTGAATGCACCTACGGAAAGCAGAGTAAAAGATCTGTTGGGCGATTACACTGCTCCACAGGATAGCAATCAGGTGATTACGGTTCTTAAAGGGATACAGCATGCCGTTTCGCCGACTACCATCGTGAGGTATGCAAAAGGATGTGCCATAAGAGATACCACGCAAAGTAATATTGAAGAAGCTGTTGAGGTGGCGAAAATATCGGATGCGGTTGTTTTGGTTGTGGGTGGATCAAGTGCAAGAGATTTTAAGACAGAATATCTCGAAACCGGTGCTGCAGCGGTTAGTAACAAAAAAGAGGAAACGATTCCCGATATGGAATCGGGAGAAGGGTATGATCGATGTACATTGACATTGCTGGGAGATCAGGAAAAATTGATCAATGCGTTGGCCAAAATTAACAAACCATTAATCATTGTATATATTGCAGGAAGGCCGTTGGATATGAACAATGCTTCGGAAAAAGCAGATGCGTTGTTAATGGCGTGGTACCCGGCAGAGCAAGGCGGGTCGGCTGTAGCCGATGTGCTTTTCGGAGAATACAATCCTGCCGGCCGATTGCCGGTTTCGGTTCCTCGTTCGGTCGGTCAGCTTCCCGTATATTACTCCTTGGGTAAGCAGGGAGATTATGTTGAAGGGACAAGTACGCCTTTGTATGCTTTTGGTTACGGATTGAGTTATACCGGTTTTGAATATAGCGATTTATCGATCGATCGACAGGACAATAACGTACAACTATCTTGTAAGGTAACCAATACAGGATCTTTTGATGGCGACGAAGTGGTGCAGCTTTATGTAAGGGATAACGTGAGCTCGGTTGCTACTCCTCCGATTCAATTGAAAGATTTTCGACGGATATTCATCAAAAAAGGAGAAACGAAAGTGATTACATTTACGTTAACAGCCGATGACCTTTCGCTTTACAATCAACAGATGATGCGGACTGTTGAACCCGGAGAATTTACGGTAATGATAGGTGCTGCTTCCAACGATATTCGTTTAAAAGGTACATTTTATTACAAATAAAAATCGGTTTGTTACTCTATTATCTTAAATAAAGAGGTATATACCGGCTTATTGTCCTTTTTTATTCTTTTGTTTTTCTTTTCAAGTATTCGTAGGTGGCATGTTGGGCACGGACAGGCGGATTATCGTCGCGCTTGAAGACATTTTGCAGGTTTTCGTCAATCCATGCGGCGCTTTGGTTATCGGCAAGCTGCAGGTTAAGGATATCGATTACTTGCCGTTTCAATGGTTCGGATAAAATAGGGAATGCCGTTTCTATGCGGCGGCGGAGATTGCGTTCCATCCAGTCTGCCGAAGCAAGATACACATCTTCTCTGCCTTCGTTGTAAAAATACCATACGCGACTGTGTTCCAGATAAGCATCCACAATACGGGTAACGGTGATGTTTTTACTGTAGGGTTGATTGGGGACGAGCCGACAGATGCCTCGTATGATTAAGTCGATTTTTACGCCCGCTTCACTTGCCCGGTATAAAGCATCGATCATGTCTTTATCTTCGAGGCTGTTCATTTTTAGAATAATTCGTCCGGTACCTCCGTTTTTTACATGGTCAATCTCACGGTTGATCATTTTTTGTAGAACAGGGAGCATGTTGAATTGGCTTACCAGCAGCCGTTTGAACTCACGATGGTGAGGCTCCCCTTCGAGGATGTGGAAAATTTCGTCGATATCTTCAATAAAATCGCCGTGTGAAGTGAGCAATCCTTTATCGGAGTAGATGCGTGCCGTTTTCTCGTTGAAATTGCCGGTGCTTAAATAAGCGTAGCCCTTGAGCGGATGTTCGGGATCGTTGCTTTTCATTCGTACGTAGGCCAGTTTGGCATGGACTTTTAATCCCGGCAGGCTGTAAATGATTTTTATTCCCGCTTGCTGCATCAGTTCGGCCGTAACGTAGTTGTTTTCCTCGTCGAAACGGGCTTTCATCTCCACAAATACGGTTACTTTTTTGCCGTTTCTTGCTGCACTGATCAGACTGTTTACCACCGCCGAATTTTCGGCCACCCGATATTGCGTTACTTTGATTTCGACCACCTTTGGATCAAAAGCCGCTTGCATGAGAAAGCGCAATACATAGTCGAAAGACTGGTACGGGAAATGCAAAAGTACATCTTGCCTGTGCAAAACGCTCAGGATGGAATTATCGGTTTCGAGTATTGGAACACGCAATGGATCCGGTAGTTGGCGTTTGAGTTTTTCTCCAACCGGATTGGGAAGTTCTGCCAGTTCGGCCAGATTCAAGTAGCGACCGGAAGGTAAAAGTTCCTCTTCCTCAATTTCGTAGGTATCGCATAAGTATTTAAGAAAATAGGGCGGCATGTTCCGGTCATACTGAAAGCGGGTTACGGCACCTATTTTTCGTTTTCGTACTTTTTTGAGTATTTTTTCGGCAATATCTTTTTGATCTTCGTTCTCCAGTGAAAAGTCGGCATCGCGCGATATTTTTATACCGTAGCAATCGATAATATCGTATCCCGGGAACACACTTTGCAGATTTGCTTTGATGATGTCTTCGATAAACATGATGTAATAGAACCCGTTGTGGGTTGGAAGCTCTACAAAACGGGGCAATCGCGTGTATGGAATTTTCATGAGGGCGTAGGTGTAGCGAGGTTGTTGACTTGTCGATTTTCTTTTTCTTTTGCGTCGGAGACTGATTACCAGATAAATGCGTCCGTCCTGAATAAATGAATGAATGCCGTTTTTTTGGATGATCATAGGTTGAAGAAAAGGGAATATTTCTTCGTTGAAATATTTTTCGATGAATGTTTTATGAAAAGGTTCGACTTCCTCGCCCTGATAAAGAATAATACGATTTCTTTTGAGTTCAGGGAGTATGCTGTCGTAAAAAATACGATCATACTCCTCTTCTTGAGTAGTGACTTCTTTGTTGATTTCTGTGAGTATTTGCAATGCTTCTCTTGTTGCTTCGTCGTCTTTGATGCTTTTCAGCAGCTTATTATGGTACCTTGATACACGTACTTTATAGAATTCTTCCAGATTAGATGAATAAATGGAAAGAAATTTTATGCGTTCGTAAACCGGCAATCGTTCGTCTTTCGCCTCGAGCAATACTCTGTAATTGAACGACAACCAGCTTAAATCACGGTTAAAATATCGATAGTTGGAAGCATCCATACCTAAATGGTTTTACGGCTTTGTACAAAAATAGTGAAATAACTTCAATAAAAAACAGTAATTTTGCCTGAATAAAAAGATGGGAATGAAGAAAATTGGTTTATTGTCGGATACCCATAATTATTGGGATGAACGATACGAAACGTATTTTGCCGCGTGTGATGAAATATGGCATGCAGGAGATATCGGTTCGTTGGAATTGTCAAATCGGTTTGAAGCGCTAAAGCCTTTTCGTGCAGTGTATGGCAATATCGATGATTATCGCGTTCGCAGGGCTTATCCTTCAGTGCTTCGATTTACGTTGGAAGATGTGGATGTGTTGATAACGCATATCGGCGGTTATCCGGGAAAATACGATCCCTCCGTTCGTTCGCTTCTGTATACTGATCCACCCATGCTTTTTATTTGCGGACATTCCCATATTTTGAGGGTGATGTACGATAAAAAGCTGCGGTTTCTCTATATGAATCCGGGTGCCGCAGGAAAATTTGGCATTCATCGGGTGAGAACGCTTTTGCGATTTGTGTTCGATGCGGGAGACATTCGCGATCTTGAAGTTGTCGAGCTTGGGGAAAACGGATAGTTTTTGCAAATGTGTATTCAGACAATAGCCGTGATGATTCCTCCTGCCCCCAGTATCATCAAGATAGTTCCTACAATGCGGTTGAGCATGATCAGTCCTCTTCGGTTGAAGTATTTTCGGAGTCGCGAAACAAGCAGAGTGATAAAAGTCCACCATAATAGCGCTCCGAGTGCTATGGAAATCATTCCCACGATTAGCGAAACGCTTCCTTCTGTCAGCGGATTGAATTGGAAACGAGCATAGAGGGTGATGAATACGAGGATAATGGCTACATTGGAAAAGGTAAGCAGAAAAGAGGATATAAAATCTTTCATATAGCGTGTTTCTTCCACTTTCATTGTCGGTGTCCAGCCTTTCAGCGGATTTGAACGAAACACGCCGAAGCCAAAGAAGAATAAAATAATGCTGCCCACAAGTTGGATTGTTGTTTTGTGTTTCGCCAGGAAACCGGAAACCATTGCTACCCCTATTAAGGTAATCAGTGCGTAGGTAAGGTCAGAAAGCATAGCGCCTATGCCAGTGGCAAAGCCGTGCTTCCAACCCCTGTTTAATGTGCGCTGAATGCACAACATGTTTATTGGCCCCATGGGCGAAGCAACAAATAAGCCGATGATAAAACCTTTGACGGCGATTTCGCTTAACGACATTTTTTCTTGCGTTGTTTTCGTTTGCCAAAGATATGCGCAATAATTGTTACATACAAAAAAGAGATTTTAATTCTCATATTCGTTCTCTTTTCATTAACTTTGCAACGTAAACAGTAGCTTTCATTTTGTTTCAACGTTAAAAAATAAAAATAATGATCGTTTTTTTCAGAACCACTGCTCAACATATTATTGCTGTTGAAACTTCTCTCCCTTTTTCCGAGGAAACAGCCAATCGTTTGAAATGGCTTTTCGGAAATGCAGAAATGCTTGACTCTGCCAAGATTGACGAACGATTTATAGGTCCGCGTCGTGAAATGATTACACCATGGAGCACATGTGCCGTGGAAATTACTCAGAATATGGGAATTACAGGTGTTGCCCGCATCGAAGAGTTTATTCCTGCCAAAGAAGATGATAGGTATGATCCTATGTTGCAGGAGATGTATGAAAAACTCGATCAGGGAATATTCACGATCGATAAAGTCCCCGACCCCATTATTTATATCGACGATATTGCCGCTTATAACGAGAAAGAAGGATTGGCCTTGAGCGAGGAGGAGATCGCGTATTTGAATGAGCTGAGCAAAAAAATGAATCGAAAACTTACCGATAGTGAGGTCTTCGGATTTTCTCAGGTGAATTCCGAGCATTGTCGTCATAAGATTTTTAACGGAAAATTTATTATCGATGGCGAAGAAAAAGAGAGTACGCTTTTTCAACTTATCAAAAAAACATCGCAGGTCAATCCAAATAAATTGGTTTCGGCATATAAGGACAATGTGGCTTTTGTGGAGGGGCCGACACGTGAGCAATTTGCTCCGGTCAATCCCGAGCAGCCCGATTTTTTTTCTACGAAAGATGTCGACAGTGTGCTTTCATTGAAAGCCGAAACACATAATTTCCCCACGACTGTAGAGCCTTTTAATGGTGCCGCTACCGGTACGGGTGGAGAAATTCGCGACAGGTTGGCAGGAGGCAAAGGTTCGCTTCCACTGGCAGGAACAGCTGTTTACATGACGTCCTATCCACGATTGGAAGACGATCGTTCGTGGGAAAATACTCTTCCTCCTAGAAAATGGTTGTATCGGACACCGGAAGAAATTCTCATTAAGGCATCTGATGGTGCTTCCGATTTCGGAAACAAATTTGGGCAACCCTTGATTTGCGGTTCGGTATTGACGTTTGAACATACGGAAAATTATAAAAAATTTGGTTACGACAAGGTTGTCATGCTTGCCGGAGGTGTTGGTTTCGCCAATAGGCGCGATGCGTTGAAGGAAGATCCCCAACCGGGTGAAAAAATCGTAATGTTGGGAGGAGACAACTATCGCATCGGTATGGGGGGAGGGGCAGTTTCATCGGTGGACACCGGGAAATATACGGCAGGTATTGAATTGAATGCCGTGCAGCGTGCCAATCCCGAAATGCAGAAACGGGTGTCGAATGTTATTCGCGCGTTAGTGGAATCCGATGAGAATCCCATTGTGGCTATCCATGATCATGGTGCCGGTGGTCATTTGAATTGCTTTTCCGAACTGGTGGAAAAAACCGGAGGAAGAATCGAGATGGATAAACTTCCCATTGGAGATCCGACGTTGTCGGCAAAGGAGATTATCAGCAATGAAAGCCAGGAACGCATGGGGCTGCTTTTGGAACAAAAAGATATTGATCGTCTTGAGCGTATTTCGTCGCGCGAGCGATCGCCAATGTATGTGGTTGGGGAAACCACGGGCAACAAACGTCTTACCTTCGTGCAACCGGATGGTGTTTGTCCTATCGATATGGATTTGGATGATTTTTTAGGCAAAGTGCCGGTGACCGTTATGGAGGATACGACGATAGAAGAAAAATATGCGGCTTTTGAATACGATCTCGACAAACTGGATACTTATCTTGAAAATGTACTGAGGTTGGAGGCGGTTGCTTGTAAGGATTGGCTTACCAACAAAGTTGACCGATCGGTGACGGGTAAGGTGGCACGTCAGCAGTGTCAAGGGAAAATTCAGCTTCCTTTGAACGACCTTGGTGCAGTGGCTCTCGATTATAAAGGGAAGGAAGGCATAGCGACTTCTATTGGGCATGCTCCTCAGGTAGCTTTGATTGATCCGGCTGCCGGCTCGGTGATGGCTGTTGCCGAGGCGCTTACCAATATTGTTTTTGCTCCACTCAGCGAGGGATTACAAAGTGTATCGCTCAGTGCCAACTGGATGTGGCCGTGTCGTAATCCCGGCGAAGATGCGCGTCTTTACAAGGCAGTGGAGGCTTGTTCCGATTTTGTTTGCAAGCTGGGGATTAATATTCCCACAGGGAAAGATTCGTTGTCCATGACGCAAAAATACGGAGACGACAAAGTGCTTGCCCCGGGTACCGTGATTATTTCTGCTGCGGGTGAGGTGAAGAATATTCGTAAAATTGTTTCCCCTACCTTGGCTTATATTAAAGGAACGTATATTTATTATGTTGCTTTCTCGTCGGATACCCTTAAACTCGGTGGGTCTGCATTTGCGCAAACCCTGGGTAAGGTTGGGGACGAAGCTCCTACGGTTCCCGATGCCGAGTATTTTAAGCAGGCTTTTGCCGCAGTTCAGGAACTTGTCAATCGAGGGCTTATTCTCGCAGGGCACGATATCTCGGCAGGAGGAATGATTACGACTATGCTCGAAATGTGTTTTTCCAACCCGAAAGGCGGATTGGAAGCCCGGTTGGATAAAATTCCTTACGATGATCTTATTAAGATTTTATTTGCCGAAAATCCGGGCATCCTTATCCAGGTAAAACATCGTCATTTGGTGGATAAAATTCTGAGAGATTACGGGGTGGCTTCTTTTATTGTTGCCCGTCCAATTAAGAAACGTTCTCTTATTATTCAAAAAGGCGAATTTCGCCAAGATTTCGACATTGACCGGTTGCGTGATGTTTGGTACAAAACTTCCTATTTGTTGGACCGCAAACAAAGTGGAGAGTATTGTGCAAAAAAACGATTCGAGAATTATAAGAATCAGATTTTGAAATTCACGATTCCTTCCACTTTTACAGGGAAGTTTGACGATTTGGGATTGAATCCCGACAGAAAAGAAAAATCGGGAATTACTGCGGCCATTATTCGTGAAAAAGGAACAAACGGCGAACGTGAGATGGCTTATGCACTTCATCTTGCCGGTTTCGACGTGAAGGATGTGCATATGACCGATCTTGTATCGGGACGCGAAACGTTGGAAGATGTTCAATTGGCCGTTTTTTGCGGAGGATTTTCCAATGCGGATGTGTTGGGTTCTGCCAAAGGATGGGCAGGGGCATTTCTCTATAATGAAAAAGCAAACAAAGCATTGAAAAATTTCTACGCCCGCCAAGATACATTGAGTTTGGGGGTATGCAATGGTTGTCAGCTCATGATGGAACTCGGTTTGGTATATCCGGAAATGGGCGACGATCACCCAAAGATGCGACCCAATATATCGAATAAATTTGAATCGACGTTTGTGAGTGTGGAAATTCCACACAATGATTCTGTGATGTTGAAGTCGCTCGAAGGTTACAAATTGGGTGTTTGGGTATCGCATGGCGAAGGGTGTTTCGAGCTGATGTATCCTGAATCGGAATATGCCATTGCGGCAAAATATGTCTACAGCGAATATCCGGGTAATCCCAATGGATCGGATTATGCCGTTGCGGCTGTGTGTTCCAAAGACGGTCGTCATTTGGCAATGATGCCTCACCCCGAACGGTCTATTTTCCCTTGGCAAAATGCATATTATCCTTTCGAATACCGCAAACATGATGTTACCCCATGGATGCAAGCCTTTATAAATGCATATGAGTGGCTTAAAGAAAGAAAATAATCGAAGTATATGAAGAAAAGATCATACATTTTTGAACATGCGATGAAAGTGCGAGATTACGAATGCGATGCTCAAGGTTATGTAAACAATGCCAATTACCAGCATTATTTTGAAGTAGCAAGGCATGAGTTTATGGCGAAACACGGTCTCAATTTTTACGATTTGACGAAAAAAGGAATCGATGCCGTGGTTTCTTATGTTGAAATCCGCTATAAATCGCCGTTGTTCGGGATGGAGGAATTTACCTGTGCCCTCAATATAAAGAAAGAGGGATTGAAGTATATTTTTAATCAAGATATCATTCGGTTGCACGATAGAAAATTGTGTGCCAGAGGAAAAGTCGAAGTAGTATGTCTTATTGACGGAAAATTATCCCACCCTTCTATTTTCGATGAAGCTTTTAAGGAATATATTCAAGAATAGAATTTTGTTTTATCCCGAGTAAACACCGATCAATGGCTCTTACCGAAAAATCACTTTACCAAATTGCTCTTACTCAAATAAACGGAGTAGGAGTTGCGCATGCGCGTAATCTTATGCAAGCGGTTGGCGACGAGGAAGCCATCTTCAAGGAGAGTAAGCAAAAACTGGAATCGATCCCGCGGATCTCAAGGCGATTGGTCAATGAAATTCATAACCCCGAGGTGATTAAACGTGCCGAGAAGGAGTTGGAATTTGTGGAAAAAAACCGCATCGATTTGCTTTTTTTTACTTCTGATGAATATCCTCAGCGGCTAAACCATTGTGTCGATGCTCCTGTTTTGCTTTATGCCAAGGGCAACGTCGATTTGAATCGCAGTAAAGTGGTTAGCATTGTCGGAACGCGTCGTGCTACACGATATGGGTTGGATTTTTGTCGCAAATTTGTGAAAGAACTTTCGGAATTGTTTCCGGATATATTGATAGTAAGCGGATTGGCTTACGGAATCGACGTTTGTGCTCATCGGTCAGCATTGCAAAACCAATTGTCTACCGTGGGTGTATTGGGACATGGATTAGACCGAATTTATCCTGCTGTGCATCGTAAAACGGCAGTCGATATGCTTGAGTGTGGGGCTTTGCTGACCGAATTTCCTTCCGGTACCGGCCCCGACAGGTTTAATTTTGTCAGGAGAAACCGTATTGTTGCCGGAATGGCCGATGCCGTGGTTGTTATCGAATCGGCCGAGAAAGGGGGATCGCTTATTACGGCCGATATCGCCAATTCGTATTATCGTGAGGTCTTTGCCGTTCCCGGTCGTACAACCGACAGAATGTCGGCAGGATGCAACAGTTTCATTTCTTCCAATAAAGCTGTTCTTTTGCAAAGTACTGCCGATTTTGTTGAGCAGTTGGGATGGGATGCTTCTTCCAAAACCGTTGAGCACAAACAAAAAGAATTGTTTTTGAACCTTAATGAAGAGGAAGAAAAAGTTTTTAATGTTTTGAATAATACAGAATCCATACACGTAAATTTACTTGCCATTGAACTTAATATTCCTGTGACGGATCTGTTTTTTACTTTGTTGGAGCTTGAAATGAAAAATGTGGTAAAGGCTTTACCTGGCGGAGTTTATAAGTTGGCGTAAGAAAAATAATACGATTGGATGGCGTTTCTTTGCTTTTTCCTTCGATATTTTTGTAACTTTGGATACTTAAAGCCGATTGAAGGAGAGTAAAATCGCATTGAATAGGTAGCAGCTACGTAATTAATTTATCAAATCAATAAACATGGCAGAAGAAAAAGACAACAACAATGAAAAACTCAAAGCGCTTCGCGCCGCGATGGATAAGATAGAAAAAACTTATGGCAAAGGGTCGATCATGAAAATGGGAGACGAAAAGGTGGAAGAAGTTGCCGTTATTTCTTCGGGTTCCATCGGATTAAATGCCGCGTTGGGCGTAGGAGGATACCCTCGTGGGCGAGTTATTGAAATATTCGGACCCGAGTCATCAGGGAAAACCACACTGGCTATTCATGCCATTGCCGAGGCACAGAAAGCGGGAGGAATAGCTGCATTTATTGATGCAGAACATGCTTTTGATCGTTTTTATGCCGAGCAGTTGGGCGTCGATGTTGAGAATTTGCTTATCTCTCAGCCCGATAGCGGCGAACAAGCACTGGAGATCACCGAACAACTCATTCGCTCTTCGGCAGTAGATATCGTAGTTATCGATTCTGTTGCAGCCCTTACACCAAGAGCTGAACTCGAAGGGGAAATGGGAGACTCGAAAGTGGGATTGCAAGCGCGATTGATGTCTCAGGCTTTGCGAAAACTTACGGCAGCTATCAGTAAAACAAACACTACGTGTATATTTATTAATCAGTTGCGTGAGAAAATCGGCGTTATGTTTGGCAATCCGGAAACTACGACCGGTGGTAATGCTTTGAAGTTTTATTCTTCGGTGCGGCTTGATATTCGGCGTATCGGTTCCTTGAAAGACGGTGATGAGATATCCGGTAGTCAGACTCGTGTGAAAGTAGTGAAGAACAAGGTTGCACCCCCGTTTCGAAAAGCGGAATTTGATATTGTCTATGGTGAAGGTATTTCTCGTGAAGGAGAAATTGTTGATCTCGGATCCGACTTGGGGGTCATTAAAAAAAGTGGTTCATGGTATAGTTACAACGATACAAGACTCGGACAAGGACGAGATGCCGCTAAAAAAATGATAAAGGATAATCCCGAATTGGCGGAGGAACTTGAAAAATTGATTTTTCAAGCATTGAAAACCAAGAAATAAAAAATGAACGAGATTCGAAACGCCGAATCTCGTTTTTTTATTTCTTTATATAGTATGATGCACTTCTTCTGATTCCGCTTTCTAATAACTGATAATATTTAATTATTTATTTGATTTTACTTATATCTACCGTAGTATATCGTCATTGTCCCAAATTTATTGAAAGAATAAAAAATATAAATAAGTAAGGCTAATTGTATGAGTCAGGAAATATTTTGTATTTTTGTTTTGACTTTTGAAAAGAAATGAACGTGAATTTCTTACATACCAAAAAACTTTCTAATGAACAAAAATATACAAAAACTTATTTATGAGTTTCAGCCTCAAGCCATCCATATTCCTATAGAAAAATGTGAATTGGAGGAAACCGTGGATTTGCTTTTTAATGCCATGTTTCCTGTATGTGCCGAACCTGATGTCAAACATATTCGCAAAATGCTTGAAAAAGCTGCGAATACACTTTTGAGAAACATTACTAAACTTACGAATGCCGATTTTGCAGAAAGCATTGTGGAGAAATTTTTTGAGAGGTTTCCTTTGCTGCGAGATCGTTTATATGAAGATGCTCATTGTTATCTTAAAAACGATCCGGCTGCAAAAAGTTTGGAAGAGGTTGTTCTTGCTTATCCCGGTTTTTTTGCTTTGAGTGTGTATCGGATGGCACATGAACTCCATACGTTGGATGTGTCTTTGATTCCCCGTTTATTTTCAGAATATGCTCATGCCAAAGTGGGTATCGATATTCATCCCGGTGCAAAAATCGGGAAAAATCTCTTTATGGATCACGGAACGGGAATCGTTATTGGAGAAACTACCAAGATTGGCGATAATGTAAAAATATATCAGGGTGTAACACTGGGTGCATTGTATTTGGAGAAAAAACTTTCCGGTGTGAAACGACATCCTACCGTTGAAGATAATGTGGTTATATATTCCAATGCCACTATTTTGGGTGGTGAAACGGTTATCGGACATGATTCGACTATTGGCGGAGGGGCTTGGGTCACACAAAGTGTTCTCCCTTATTCGTTGGTTTATAATGCCGTTGATGTGAAGGTAAAAACAGTAAAAAACATTGTTCCTCCCAACGATTTTGTTATATAAGAAAGATCCAAGTGCTCCATTGAAGAATTAATAAAAAATTGATATGAAGTATAATTCTATTTTAGATGTCATTGGCAATACGCCCCATATTCGATTAAGTCGGCTTTTCCCCGAGCAGGAAGTTTGGTTGAAGCTGGAAAAGCAAAATCCGGGTGGAAGCCTTAAGGATCGTGTTGCTCTTGCAATGATAGAAGATGCCGAGAAACAAGGGATACTGAAACCGGGATCAACCATCATTGAACCCACCTCGGGCAATACAGGTGTGGGACTTTCTCTTGTTGGTGCATTGAAAGGGTATAAGGTGATGATTGTGATGCCGGAATCGATGTCGGTTGAACGAAGAAAACTGATTGCTCTCTATGGTGCTGAATTGGTATTAACTCCGCGTGAAAAAGGGATGACAGGTGCTATTGAAAAAGCGGAGGAGTTGCAGTGTGAGATTCCGGATTCATGGATACCGCAGCAGTTTAAAAATCCGTCTAATCCGGCTATTCATGCTGCTACCACGGCTCGGGAAATAGTTAGCGATTTTTCCGATGGGTTGGATTACCTGATTTCAGGAATAGGTACAGGAGGACATATAACGGGTGTGGGAAAAGAGTTGAAAAAGAAATTTTCGTCGCTTCAGGTAATTGGAGTAGAGCCGGCCGATTCGGCCGTTATTTCCGGAGGTAAGGCGGGCCCTCATGCTTTGCAAGGCATTGGAGCAGGTTTCATTCCCGATACATTGGATTTGAATGTAGTCGATGGGGTTATTCGAATTACCAAGGACGAGGCTTTTGAATATACACGGCGATTGGTACAACAAGAAGGCATTTTGGGTGGTATTTCAACCGGTGCATCATTGGCAGCCATAGCAAAAAAGATTCCCGAATTGGAGGGGAAAAAACGCATCCTTACGTTTAATTGCGATACAGGAGAACGATACCTGTCGGTTGAAGGGTTGTTTTAATTTATCAAGTGGGGCTAAAAAATAGTAAGGCTTCATTTTTTATTTTTTCGGTTCAGAGTGATCGACTATATTTGTACTTTTAGCGAAGTAAATTGAAAAAATAATGATAAAAAGGCAATTTTTTTTGGTATTTATTTTGCTTGCTTCATTAGCAAGTAGTGCTCAAAATCCTCTCTGGATGAGATATCCGGCGATTTCTCCCGATGGATCGCAGGTGGCGTTTTCGTATAAAGGTGATATTTACAAAGTCTCGATAAACGGTGGATCTGCTGTTCGTTTGACAACTCACGAAGCTTTTGACAGCAATCCGGTGTGGTCTCCTAAAGGCGATCAAATAGCGTTTATCAGTGATCGTAAAGGTGCTAAAGATATTTATATCATGTCATCCGAAGGAGGTGCTGCCAAACGGTTGACCACGCATTCTGCTACCGAAAATCTGTGGACGTTTACCCCCGACGGAAAATTTATTGTTTTTTCCGCATCCTATCAAGACCCGGTAAAAAGTGTGCTGTTCCCAACTTCAAGGTTTTCGGAAGTATATAAAATTCCTACGGATGGAGGCCGATCGGAAAGGATTGCAGCTTTCCCGGCCGATAAAATTAATTTCGACAAAGACGGCCAAAAGTTTTTATACCAAGATGTAAAAGGTTTTGAAAACCCGTGGCGAAAGCATCACACTTCATCGGTTACACGGGATATTTTAGAGTATGACATGAAAAATGGTACGCACAAAAAACTTATTGACCGGGAGGGCGAAGATACCGATCCGGTTTACAGCCCGGATGGAAAAGCATTGTACTTTTTAAGTGAGCGCAGCGGTACGTTTAATGTGTATACTGCTCCGTTAGATAATTCTTCGGATGCGAAACAATTGACTAACTTCAAATTTCACCCGGTTCGTTTTCTTTCTGTAGCAAACAACGGAATCCTTTGTTTTGGCTATGATGGAGAAATTTATACCTTGAGGCAAGGTTCAACGCATCCGCAAAAATTGAATATTTTCATTTCGACCGATGTGGAGGACGAGCAAATCAAAAAAATGAGTTTCACTTCCGGAGCAACTTCCGCATCCAATTCGCCTGATGGAAAGCAAATTGCATTTACTGTTCGAGGAGATGTTTTTGTTACTTCGGCCGATTATAGTACTACAAAACAAATAACAAAAACGGTAGCAGAAGAAGCCAATGTGAATTTTGGTCCCGACAATCGATCGCTGGTTTATTCCAGTTATAGAGACGGTTATTGGAATGTGTATATAGCCAAAATTGCTCGAAAGGAAGACCCGAATTTTCCGAACGCAACGCTCATTGACGAAGAGGTACTCATTAAAAACGATAAATCGGAAAAGCAACATCCTAAATTTTCTCCCGATGGCAATGAAGTAGCCTTTGTTCAAGATAGAAAAAAATTAATGGTATATAATCTGGTTGAAAAGAAGCTAAGGCAAATTACTGACGGATCTTATCAGCATGAAACCGATGGGAGCATGAATTACGAATGGTCGCCCGATGGAAAATGGTTTGTGTTGCAATATGTGTCCAACGGTCATGCCCCCTATACAAATATTGGCATTGTCAGTGCCGAAACCGGGGGTGAGATTTTCGACTTAACCCAAAGTGGCTATACCCATCGAAACCCACGTTGGGTGATGAATGGCAATGCTATTCTCTTTTCGTCTGAACGATATGGAATGCGCAATCATGCATCATGGGGTTCTTTGGAAGACGTGATGATTGCATTTGTTAATCGCGAGGCTTTCGACAAGTACAAAATGAGCAAGGAGGAGTTTGAACTTTTTACCGATACAGAAAAAGAGGCCAAAAAAGCCGAAGAAGAGAAAAATAAAGACAAAAAGAAGGCCGATGAAACGCCTAAAGATATTGTGATGGAATTTGAAAACATGGATCAACGCATTGTCCGATTGACGCCCAATTCTTCCCGTCTAGGCAGCTTTATTATTGATAAAGAAGGAACAAAACTCTATTACTTGTCGGCCGTGGAGGGTGACTACGACTTGTGGGTTCACGATTTGCGTGAACGCTCTACTAAACTTTTGAGCAAATTAAAGGGTGGAAATGCAGCTCTGAGTATGGATAAGGAGCAAAAAACGCTTTTTATTCTAGGAAGAGGGAGAATGCAAAAAATGGATGTTTCGAGCAATAAATTGACTCCTATTGATTATAAGGCGGAGATGAAAATCGATTTGGCTAACGAGCGTAAGTTCATGTTTGACTACATATGTCGAGAAGAAAAAGAGCGTTTTTACGAAGTAAATATGCATGGTGTGGATTGGGAACGTTTGACAAACCATTACCGTAAATTTCTTCCTTATATCAATAACAATTACGATTTCTCTGAAATGTTGTCCGAAATGTTGGGCGAACTCAATGTGTCGCATACCGGATCGGGTTATCGATCGCCAAGTAGTGGAGATAAAACGGCAAATTTGGGATTGTTTGTCAGTGCAAATGGCGACAAAATTGGGTTGAAAATTGATGAGATATTGATTAACGGACCTTTCGATAATTTCCAATCAAAAGCAAAAGTCGGCGATATTATCGAAAAAATCGATGGGCAGGAAATTTTGCCTCAGGAAGATTATTTTCCGTTGTTGGAGGGCAAAGCAGGGAAAAACACGCTAATTTCACTTTATTCGCCGGCTACGGGTGAACGATGGGATGAAGTGATTAAGCCCATCAGCGATGGTGTGTTGAATAATTTACTCTACCAGCGTTGGGTAAAACAACGTGCCGATGATGTGGAACGCCTTTCCAATGGCCGATTGGGTTACGTGCATATTCCTTCGATGGGTGATGAGAGTTTCCGAAAAATGTATTCCGATGCACTTGGAAAATATTACCGGAAAGAAGGGATAGTGATAGATATTCGATATAATGGAGGTGGACGGTTACACGAAGACTTGGAGGTGTTTTTCAGTGGTAAAAAATATCTCGATCAGGTAGTTCGTGGCAAAGAATACTGCGAAATGCCGAGCCGCCGTTGGAATAAACCTTCGATTATGCTCATCACAGAAGCCGACTATTCCAATGCGCATGGCACGCCTTGGGTATATAAGAACCAACAAATCGGTAAATTAGTGGGTATGCCTGTACCGGGTACAATGACAAGTGTAAACTGGGTTACACTGCAAGATCCAACGCTCTATTTTGGAATCCCGGTTGTTGGCTATCGTACTGCCGAAGGTACATACTTGGAAAATAATCAGTTGGAACCCGATGTAAAAGTTCCGCTGGATTTGAACAAAGCGATCCATGGCGAAGATACGCAATTGGAAGCTGCGGTAAAAGAGCTGTTGAAAGGATTGTAACTATTTAACCGGCTGTCATTTCCTGTATTATTGCTACAGCAGTTTCAACGGACTTTACGTTGCGGATGACAGCCGAGCGTTTTCTATTGACTTCCCGTAATTGGCAATCGCGAGGGTGTGCTTGAAGGTAGTTGAGCAGTTTGTCGAACGCGTTAGATTGGTAATATAATGACTGGGGATCTGAAACGAGAAACAGTGTCATTTGCTGGTTCTTAAGGACGATTTTTTCAATGCCCAATGATTTGGCCAGTCGGCGGAGTTGTACAATTTGAATCAGCTCCATTCCTTCCTGCGGTATTTTTCCGAAACGGTCTTCGATCCGCTTGATAAAGTTGGAAATTTCGTTTTCAGTTTCTATACTGTCCAGTTCGCGATAAATACTTATTCGTTCTGCATCGTTTGGAATATAGCTCTCCGGGAACATCAATCCAAGATCGCTTTCTACCATTACATCGTTTACAAAATCTCCTTCGAGTGCTTTTTCCCGCTGTTGTTTTTCATACAAATCGGAAAATTCGTCTCTCTTTAATTCTTCTATGGCTTCGGCAAGAATTTTCTGATAAGCTTCGTAGCCAAGTTCGGCAATGAAGCCACTTTGTTCGGCACCCAGCAGATTCCCTGCACCACGGATATCCAAATCTTGCAAAGCAATATGAATGCCGCTTCCCAGTTCAGAAAAATTTTCGATGGCTTGTATGCGTCTGCGTGCATCGGAAGTAAGTGTGTGAAGCGGCGGAGTAAGTAAATAACAAAAAGCCTTGCGATTGCTTCGGCCTACGCGTCCGCGCAATTGATGTAAATCGCTTAACCCGAAATCCTGCGCATTGATAACAATAATGGTATTGACATTAGGCATGTCAATGCCCGATTCAATGATGGTGGTTGCAAGGAGGATGTCGTATTCTTGATCGATGAAATCTGAAATGGTTTTTTCGAGTTTTTTTGAATCCATTTGTCCGTGACCAACGGCAGTGCGAATATCGGGAATTTCTCGTTTTATTCGTGCTTCCAATTCATAAAGAAATTGAATTCGGTTGTTTATGATGAAAACCTGCCCGTTGCGGCTGATTTCGAAATTGATGGCATCCTTGATGAGTTCCATATCGAAAGTGTGTACCTCTGTTTGCACCGGATAACGATTTGGAGGCGGTGTGTTAATGATGGAAAGATCGCGTGAACCCATCAGCGAAAATTGCAGTGTCCGTGGAATGGGAGTAGCCGTCATGGTAAGCGTATCGACGTTTACTTTCATTTTACGGAGTTTCTCTTTGGTGGAAACGCCGAATTTTTGTTCTTCATCGATAATCAGCAATCCCAGATCGTGAAATTTTACATCTTTTCCTGCCAAGCGATGTGTGCCGATAATGATATCGATTTTTCCTTCTTTCAGTTCTTTCAAAATAGCTTTTTGTTCTTTTGATGATCGTGCTCGGCTCAGGTAATCTACTTTTACCGGGAAGTTTGCCAGTCGTTCGCGGAATGTATGGTAATGTTGGGTGGCAAGTGTTGTGGTGGGCACGAGCATCGCTGTTTGTTTGCCGTCGGTGGCGGCTTTGAATGCAGCCCGTATAGCAATTTCTGTTTTTCCGAAACCCACATCACCGCAAATTAACCTATCCATTGGGCGCTCGCTTTCCATATCATTTTTTACGTCTTGTGTGGCCTTCAGTTGATCGGGGGTATCTTCATACATAAAGGAGGCTTCTAGCTCGTTTTGCAGATATGTGTCTTTTGAAAAAGCATATCCTTTTTCGTTTTGACGTTGGGCATAGAGTTTGATTAAATCGCGGGCAATGTCTTTGATTTTCGATTTTGTGCGTTCCTTTACCCTTTCCCATGCTCCGGAACCCAATTTACTCAGCCGAGGGGGGTCGCCTTCTTTACCTTTGTATTTCGAGATCTTATGAAGGGAATGAATGGATACGAATACCGCATCGTTGTTTTGGTATGTGAGTTTGATCACTTCCTGCACCTGGTCGCCGATGCGTAAACGTACCAGACCGGCAAATTTACCGATGCCGTGATCCATATGAACGACGTAGTCGCCAAACTGAAGTTGATTTAATTCTTTGAGTGTGAGGGTGATTTTTCCAGAGCGAGCTTTGTCGGATTTTAAGCTGTATTTATGAAAACGATCAAAAATTTGATGATCGGTGAAACAGCATATTTTCAGAGTTTCGTCAGAAAAACCTTCGTGTAGGGTTTTATTAACGGGTGTAAACGCAATATTTTCGCCCCGATCTTCAAAGATATCGTGCAGTCTTTTTTGCTGTTTTTCGCTGTCACTTAAGATATAAATGGTATACCCCTCATCCAAGAAATGATGCATCGATTCGCTCAGCAATTCGAAATTTTTGTGATAAAGGGGTTGAGGAGAAGTATAGAAATCCAGCGTAGCATCGGGTATATCCAACATGCTGGAATCGAAGCGGATATGCTTGAAAGGCTTTATAGCCGAAAGAAATTCGTTTTTCGAAATGAGGTCGGCTTTAACAAAGTCAACTTCTTGCGGATTAATATGTAATTCATCTTCGTTGATGGATTCTATCCGGCTCGTTATCCATTGAATATCTTCTATTCCGATGATTGACTCCGAGGGGAGCAAGTCGAAAAGTGTGGCATTTTTCGATTGAGAAAGACTTAATTCGGGCACAATGGATATGTCGGTCAACTTTTCTTTCGAAAGTTGAGTTTCTACATCGAAACTTCGAATGGTTTCTACTTCATCTCCAAAAAAGTCGATTCTGAAAGGATATTCACTTGAAAAGGAAAATACGTCTAGAATACTTCCTCGTACAGCATATTGTCCCGGTTCATAAACATAATCTACATATTGAAAGCGATACGAATCGAGCACCTGTGAAACAAATGAACGGTCGACTCGTTCTCCCACCGACAAGCGTAAGGTATTTTTTTGAAGAATATCTCCCGAAACCGTTTTTTCTGCTAATGCATCGGGATAACTTACAAGGATGAAAGGGAATTTTTTACTTTGCAGCCGATTTAATGCTTCGGTACGCAAAATTTCGTTTGCCGGATCGATTTGTCCGTATTTTGCTGCACGTTTGTATGCCGAAGGAAAAAATAATACGTCTTTTGTGCCAATGATTTGCGTAAGATCGTGATAAAAATAGCCGGCTCTTTCAGCGTCATTCAGAATGAAAAGATAGGTTTGGGGAAATTTATGAAACATCCCCACGGCAAACATGGCGCACGACGACCCGTACAACCGCCTTACCGATAAAACCTGTATTTTTTTAAGTAAGTCGGCTGCAGCCGTTACATTAGGATGTTTTTCGACGATCTGTTGAAGTTGAGCAATATCCAAAATTGTGAACAATCAAATTCAGAATACAAAGATAATCTTTTTCGATATATTTTCATTATTAGCTCACGATTAACCTTTCCTATTGATAAGAAATTCATATCTTTGCACGTTTTGAGATCAGAATATTTTAATTTATGCAAATAGACACAAGGTACACTCCCGATTATATTTTTGAAACAAGCTGGGAAGTATGTAACAAAGTGGGGGGTATTTATACGGTATTATCTACGCGAGCAAATTCACTTCAGGAATTATACAAGGATCGTATTATTTTTATCGGACCGGATGTATGGGTAGAAAAAGAAAGCCCCTGGTTTATGGAAGACCCCGATCTTTATTCCGATTGGAAAGATTATGCATACAGGGAGCAGCAACTGAAAATAAGAGTCGGAAGATGGAATGTTCCCGGGAATCCGATTGTTTTTTTAGTAAAATTTGATAGGTTTTTTGAGAAGAAAGACGAGATTTATGCTCAAATGTGGATAGATTTTGGCGTGGATTCTCTGTTTGGATATGCTGATTATCATGAAGCCTGTATGTTTGCTTACGCTAGTGGGGTGGCGATAGAGAGTTTTTACCGTTATTATAAGTTGGAAGCGATGAATGTGATCGCTCACTTCAACGAATGGATGACGGGAATGGGGGCTTTGTATATCAAAAAAAATATCCCCAAAGTGGCTACTGCATTTACCACTCATGCTACTACTGTGGGGCGTTCCATTGCCGGTAACAATTTGCCGCTTTATAATCATTTAAAGCAATATAACGGCGATCAGATGGCGCGTCAGTTGAATGTTGTGGCTAAACATTCTGTGGAGAAAAAAACGGCTCAGAATGTGGATTGTTTCACGACGGTGAGCGATATCACTGCGCAGGAGTGTGCTCAATTTTTGCAACGCCAACCCGATGTGGTTACTCCGAACGGATTTGAGAAAGACTTTATCCCAAAAGGGAATGCATATAAGCGGGCACGGAAAAAAGCCCGTCAGATTTTATTGGATGTTGCCGAAAAAGTAGTGCGACATGAGTTGCATAGAGATGCTTTGCTAGTTGCGATAAGCGGGCGTTACGAATATCGAAATAAAGGCATCGATGTGTTTATCGATGCAATGAATATTTTACGCAAAACGCCTCAGCTCACTAAAGACGTAATTGCTTTTATAATGGTGCCGGCGTGGATCAAAGGACCTCGTGTTGATTTGATGGAAAAGCCAAATGCCGGTGGTTCTTCTGTATCGGAATCCACATCTTTGATGTCTTCTTTCGTTACTCATGAATTGGTTAATCCCGATCACGACTTAATTATGAGTCATTTACGACATTTGGGATTTTGCAATTCCGAAGAAGAGCGGGTTAAAATAATTTTTGTACCCTCTTATCTTAATGGTAACGATGGCATATTCAATGTTCCTTATTACGATTTACTTATTGGGATGGATCTTACTGTCTTTCCCTCATATTACGAACCATGGGGATATACCCCTCACGAAAGTGTTGCTTTTTCTATCCCGACTATAACAACTAGCTTATCCGGTTTTGGTACGTGGGCAAAAAAAATGGGAGACAAAGAGGGAATTAATGATGGTATTCAGGTGATATACCGTGATGATTACAATAATCATGAAGTGTCACAAGAAATTGCAGATGTTGTTTTCGATTTTTCTTTGAAAAGTCCGACACAAATTGCCATTTTGCAAAAATTTGCTTCGGCTCTTGCCGATATAAGCGATTGGGACCATTTTATTGTTTATTATCAGGACGCGTATGTCAAGGCTTTACATAATTCTTTTGTGAGATTATCAAAGCCTTATAAATTACGGAATGAATAAAATTTTACTATCTTTGTTTTGTTATAACTGGGAATCGGAATGATATTTTAATTGTTCTTTCATTTAAAAAAATTAAAACATAAAAGAAATGACTATCAGATCAAGTTATTCAAATACACCGGTATGGCGAGATATTCATGTACATGCTATTTTGCCGGAGAAGTTGCAGTTTTTGGACGAAATGGCACACAATTTATGGTGGGTCTGGAATGGAAGAGCTAAAAGTGTTTTTAAAAGATTGGATCCCGAAGGATGGAGAAAAAGTCACCAAAATCCGGTTGCTCTTTTGCAAAATTTAAAGACCGAGAGAATAGAGGAAATTCTGGATGATACGGAATTTCTTGAGGAGGCAAACGAAACCTATCGGATATTTAAGGATTACATGAGCAAGCCTTATGATACTACCCGCCCAAGTGTTGCTTATTTTAGTATGGAATATGGTCTGACTCATGTGCTCAAAATATATTCCGGTGGTTTGGGTGTATTGGCCGGAGATTATTTGAAAGAAGCGAGCGATAGTTGTGTAGACCTAACAGGGATAGGATTCCTCTATCGGTATGGTTATTTTTCACAAAATCTTTCAATAGATGGCCAGCAGATTGCTAATTATGAAGCTCAAAATTTTGGAACTCTTCCCATTATTCAGGTTACAGACCAAAAAAATAAGCCATTGATTTTAGAAGTTCCTTTCCATGATAAAATGGTGTATTGCCATATTTGGAAAGTTGCTATCGGGCGCATCAATCTCTATCTGATGGATACCGATATTGATTTGAATGACGAATTTTATCGGTCCATTACATATAATCTTTATGGCGGCGATTGGGAAAATCGAATGAAACAAGAGTACCTTCTGGGTGTTGGTGGTATATTGCTGCTCAAGAAATTAGGTATCAAAAAGGATGTTTACCATTTGAATGAAGGGCATGCTGCTCTTATCAATGCACAGCGGTTGTGCGATTATGTGAACGATGACAAACTTTCGTTTTATGAAGCATTAGAGATGGTTCGTGCTACTTCATTATACACGGTACATACTCCTGTTCCGGCCGGTCACGATTATTTTGATGAACCGCTTATCGCTAAATATATGTGCAAACTGGTGGAACAAATTGGTATTCCTTGGCAGCAATTTATGGATCTTGGACGTGAAAATCCGGGGAGCCATGAAAAATTCTCTATGAGCGTTTTTGCCTTAAATACTACGCAGGAATCCAATGGGGTGAGCAAATTGCATGAAAAAGTTTCGCGCGAAATGTTTCAACCGGTATGGAAAGGATATTTCCCGGAAGAATTGCATGTGGGACATGTTACGAATGGTGTGCATTTGCCTACATGGTCAGCCGCATCAACGAAAGTGCTATTTGAAAAGCATTTTGTTTCTACTTTTTATGACGATGAGTCAAATCCGCAGATTTGGGAGAAAATATACGATGTGAGCGATGAAGAACTTTGGGGTTTGCGCAAGCACTTGAAAAAGAAACTTATTGAACATATTCGTAAAGATTTTCAACAGGGGTGGTTAAAAAATCAAGCACCTCCTTCTCGTATCGTGCCAATTCTCGAGCAACTTAATCCGGATGCTATGTTGATAGGATTTGCCCGGCGATTTACTACTTATAAACGGGCTCATCTGCTTTTTACCGATCTTGATCGATTGTCAAAGATTGTAAATGATCCGGAACGTCCCGTTCAATTTATTTTTGCAGGAAAAGCTCACCCCGCCGATGGTGCAGGGCAAGCACTGATTAAGCACATTGTTGAAGTATCGCGTCGTCCCGAATTTTTGGGAAAAATTGTTTTTCTTGAAAATTATGATATGCGTTTGGCGAAAAGATTGATTGCAGGTGTAGATTTGTGGTTGAATACGCCCATTCGTTTACAAGAAGCATCGGGTACTTCGGGGCAAAAAGCATGTTTAAATGGTGTGTTGAATTTATCGGTAATGGATGGTTGGTGGTACGAAGGTTACAGAGAAGGTGCAGGATGGGCTCTTCCGGCTGAAAAAGTTTATGAAAATCAAACATTCCAAGATGAATTGGATGCTTTTACCATTTATTCGTTGCTCGAACACGAGATCATTCCTTTGTATTATGATAACAGCGATGGTTATCCTCGCAAATGGATTCAATATATTAAGAAGTCCGTTGCCGAAATGGCTCCATATTTTAATACAAAAAGAATGCTCGATGAATATTACGATCGTTTCTATTGTAAACTGGCTAATCGCTCTAACGAATTACGTGCCAATAATTATGCTAAAGCGAAAGAAATTGTAGCCTGGAAAGAAAATATGGCGTCCAATTGGGATAAATTTGAAATAGTAAAACTCGATTTTAATCCGAATCAATATTTGGACATCAGGGACAATAAGAATATTGTCTATGGAGAAGTGGTGATTGATAAGAAGGATATGATTGGCGATTTGGGAGTAGAATGTGTAATGGTAGATTTTGATCCTATTCGAAATAAGGCCGAGTTTATCGAAAAATATGAATTCGACTTGATTAAAACCGAAGGTTCCCTTCTGTATTTTCAGACCAAAGAACCATTGAATAATCCCGGTACTCATCAATACGCTTTGCGCGTATTACCTAAAAATCCCGATTTACCTCATCGCATGGATTTTGCTTATGTCCGATGGATTTGATTTGCATCCCCGACTGAAGATTCGAATCGGAAGAAATAGAAAGAGTAATGTGATATGCACTCCAAAAATCATGTGATTTTTGGAGTGCATATTTTTAAATTGTGTACTTTTGTAAAACTAATTATCTTATATTAAATGGGAAATGAAAAGTGAAAATGGCTCAAAATGAAAACGAAAAGATTATTTATTCTCCTTCTGTTATTGAATTTGTAACGGTTTGTGTAGAGTTTTGTGCATTCCTCGAAGAGGATAAACCGGAGAGTCGTCGACAATGGTTGGGCAAAATAATACGAATTTTGCCGTTATTGTATCTAAAAGCCACGCTTCTTCCCGAGACGATTGCATTAAATGATGAACCGTTGGAGACTTTTGTAAGTGAAAACGATTACAATTGTGTTGCGATAAAGGTTGCTTCAATAATGGGAGAAGAAAATATCTATCTGGATGTTTTTGTGGAAGATATGAAATACAGTGATACGCCTATCTCGGCATCAATTTCAGAAGATATAGCCGATATTTATCAGGATATACGAAACTTTGTCTCTGTTTATCAATATAATCTTACAGCGCAGATGAACGATGCGCTTAATCGTTGTATGGAGAATTTTCGTTCTTATTGGGGACAAAAATTGGTAAATGTGATGCGTCCGCTTCATGCCTTGTATTACAGAGACAACCAATTTTGGAATAGAGAAAACGAAGAAGAATTAAATTTGGATAACTTGTGGGATTAACAATAACAAAAGAAGAAATAGCCAAACTTCCCATCGAAACGTTTAGCGGGAAGATTGAAGTAGTAGATGATATAAAAAAAGTACCCGATGCCGTTAATTATCTCCTTTCAAAACCAGTACTTGGTTTTGATACCGAAACAAAGCCCTCATTCAAACGAGGAAAGGTACATAAAGTGGCTCTTATGCAACTTTCGAGCGAAGATACTTGTTATTTGTTCCGATTGAATCGTATCGGTTACCCTGCTTTGTTGGATGAGATCATTTGTAATCCCGATATAAAGAAAATCGGGCTTTCTCTTAAAGACGATTTTGCCGCAATTCGACGTCGTTCCGATAAAAAACCTCAAAATTTTGTCGATCTGCAAACTTTTGTCGATGATTACGGTATCGAAGAAAACAGCCTGCAAAAGATATATGCCATCCTTTTTGGAAAAAGACTGGCCAAAAGTCAGCGTGTATCCAACTGGGAGGCCAGAGAGCTCAGCGAGGCGCAAAAATCGTATGCCGCGCTCGATGCATGGGCATGCCTTCGTATTTATAACTATTTAATAAGCGGTGGCTATAATGAAAAATCAAGGGAAAATTATTTTGAAGCCCACAAAGGATAATTCACTGCGTCGTTTTCATCCGTGGATATTCTCGGGGGCAATTGCGCACACATCCGAAGGCTTGCAAGAGGGGGATGTGGTGAGGGTTTTTGCAAATGACGGAGTTTTTCTTGGCGTGGGTCATTATCAAACGGAAAGCATTGCGGTACGTATTTTATCGTTTGAGGATGTGCTAATCGATCGGGATTTTTATGTAAAACGTCTTACTGAGGCTTATCAAATTCGCTTAAAAGCAGATTTGATTCGTTCGGATAATACAATTTACCGACTGGTGTATGGCGAAGGAGATAATTTGCCCGGACTCATCATCGATATCTATGGCAATACAGCTGTTATCCAAGCGCATTCTATAGGTATGCATCGAGACCGTTTCCTGATCGCAAATGCTTTGCAAGAAGTTGTTCCTTCGCATGCCATTGAGCATATCTATTATAAATCCGAATCGACATTGTCTTACACCGGTGACCCCGAATTTAATAATGGATATCTTGTCGGTGGACAAAATGTGAATCCCGTTGCTGTTGAAAATGGATTGAAATTTTATATCGACTGGTTGCGGGGACAAAAAACGGGTTTTTTCATTGATCAGCGAGAAAACCGAAAATTGGTGGAAAAATATGCACGAGATTGTCGTGTACTTAACTTGTTTTGTTATACGGGTGGATTTTCGGCTTATGCTATGCGTGGCGGTGCACGAAAAGTGGATTCGGTAGACAGCTCGGCTAAAGCCGTGATGATGACGAACGAAAATATTCGATTGAATTTCGGTGAAGATGTCCGACATGCTTCGTATTCGGAAGATGCGTTTAAGTTTCTGAAGAAAATAGAGAAAAATACTTATGATCTTATTATTCTTGATCCCCCTGCCTTTGCCAAACATCGAGGAGCAATAAAGAATGCATTGCAAGGATACAAAAAAATTAACCTTGCAGCATTTGAGAAAATTGCACCGGGAGGAATGGTTTTCAGTTTTTCCTGTTCGCAAGCCATTACAAGGGAACAATTTCGACTGGCTGTTTTTAGTGCAGCAGCCTTATCAAGAAGACATGTACGTATTTTGTATCAACTCGAACAGCCCGTTGATCATCCCATTAATATATATCATCCCGAAGGTGAATATTTAAAAGGGTTGGTACTATATGTGGTTTAATTGTTAAAATTGATCGATAAAAAGCGTTGAAAATTTACATTGGTATTAAACTAGGTTAAATAAAGGGATTTTATAGTGGAAAATGATGTTCTATAACATAAAAATGACTATATTTGCATCGTGTTTTTCATGGTATTAGATTTAAGGTTAACAATGAAGATTGGTTGTCGTGAGACAACCATTTCTTTTTTATATACTTTGTAGTTGTATGTTGTAAAACTATTCCTGCTTTTTTGTTATTCTTGAATCGTTGTTTGTTGCAAATTATCGTTTTTTGTGCTACATTCTCGTTCGATTTATGCTATTTTTGTACTAAAATAAATGCGATGGAATTCCGGACTTACGTACCCATACCTAAATCAGATATTAATATTCATCATTCCACAAAAATGATGCTTTTCGGATCGTGTTTTTCTGAAAATATAGGCAGGATGTTAAGCGAAAACAAATTCGATGTAGATATAAATCCGTTTGGCATTTTATACAATCCTTCCTCTATTTCCTTGGCAATGCAACGATTATTGCAAAACCGCACTTTTTCTGAAACCGATCTTGTTTCCCGTGACGGATTGTATCACAGTTTTCTGCATCACGGGTCGTTTTCCCACTCGGATAAAAATTATTGTCTAGAAAGTATTCGTAGTCGATTTTCTGTTTCGGCATCCCGCATAAGGCAGATCGATGTTTTTTTGATCACCTTTGGCACAGCGTATGTTTACCGGTTGCGCCAAACCGGTGAGATGGTGGGCAACTGCCACAAGTTTCCGTCGGAAATGTTCGACCGGTATCGTTTAACGGTTGACGATATTGTTGCCGAATGGTCGGAACTTATTGCCGATTTGTGTGAAACCAATCCTTCAATGAGAATTGTATTTACGGTTAGCCCCATTCGTCATTGGAGAGATGGGGCGCATGAAAATCAGGTGAGTAAATCTATTTTACATTTGGCAATCGATCAATTGATCGATGAGTTTGGAGATAATCTCTATTATTTTCCGGCTTATGAAATTGTAATGGATGAGCTTCGCGATTATCGGTTTTATGCCGAAGATATGTTTCATCCTTCCGAAACAGCTATTAATTATTTGTGGGAACGTTTTCGGGAAACGTTTTTTACACCCGTTACCGAAAAGATTATATCCGATTGGCAACCTATTTATCGGTCGCTTAATCATAAACCTTTGAATTTCGAGACCGATGAATATCGGAATTTTCTTATGCAAACATTGGCAAAACTCGAACGATTTAAAGAAAAATATCCGTTTATATCTTGTAAAAAAGAAACAGAATTACTCTTAGCTTTACTCAATCTTGTATAATTAGCACTATGACTTATAAAATATCGAAAATCGCATCCATTCTGGGTGTAAAAAATGTTGAGTTAATTGAATCGGAAATCTCTACCTTGTTGACCGACAGCCGTAGGCTAAGTGGGTTGCCTTCTCATACGTTGTTTTTTGCGTTAGAAACAAAAAACAACGATGGGCATGATTTTATTCCCGATTTGTATTCGGCCGGTGTGCGCAATTTTGTGGTAAGCAAGCGTTTGCCTGAATGGGAGAATTTTACCGGGAGCAATTTTCTGCAAGTTAAAAACACATTGCGTGCCTTGCAAAAATTAGCTGCTTATCACCGAAGCCGCTTCGATATTCCTATCATTGGGATTACAGGTAGCAATGGGAAAACAATCGTAAAAGAATGGTTGTACCGGCTTTTGCAGGAAAATTTCAATATTGTTCGTTCGCCACGGAGTTACAATTCACAAATTGGTGTTCCCTTATCGGTATGGGAACTTGATGATACTACCGAACTCGGCATTTTTGAAGCAGGTATTTCGATGCCGGACGAAATGGGGTATTTGGAACCGGTCATTCGTCCTACAATCGGCATTTTGACAAAAATAGGGGAAGCTCATCAGGAAAATTTTACTTCTCTGCAACAAAAATGCATGGAGAAAATGGCATTGTTTGCTAATAGCAATGTGGTCATCTATGACGAAGACAACGATTTAATCAATCGGTGTGCCGACATGATGTTGCTTTCGCAGAAAGCTTTTTCATGGTCAAGGAAACGGAGTGATGCGCAATTGTATATTTCAAAAATCGACATACAAGATAAAAAGACCACTATTCATTATTCTTTTCTTCGTTTCGAACATTCGGTGGATATTCCTTTTACAGATGAGGCTTCTATCGAAAACGCCATACACTGTCTTGCTGTATTGCTTTTTTTGGGTATTCATCCTCGTGAAATATCCAAAAGGATGATGACGTTGGAACCGGTGGCTATGCGTTTGGACGTGCGTCAGGGGAAAAACAACTGCATCATTATTAATGACACCTACAATTCGGATATCAATTCGATTAAAATTGCGCTCGATTTTCAGAATCAACGTAAGATGAATCGTCCCATGAAAAAAACCGTGATTTTGTCAGATATTCTTCAAACGGGAATCATGCCAAAGTCTTTGTACAAAAGGGTTGCCGAAATGGTTGAGCAAAGCGGTGTCGATAAATTGATTGGCATTGGGCACGATATTTCGGACAATGCAGGGGTTTTCAAAATAGAAAAACAATTTTTCCCTTCCACCGAAGCATTTATCAAATCGGGAATTTGGAAAAACTTCGAAAACGAACTCATTTTAGTAAAGGGTGCACGTGAATATCATTTCGAGAAAATAACGGCTTTGATTGAGGAACGAATCCATGAAACGGTATTGGAAGTCGATCTGGATGCAGTGGTGCACAATTTCAATTTTTATAAATCGAAACTTTCTCCCGGCGTCAAAATGATATGCATGGTTAAAGCAAACGGCTATGGAGCGGGTGCTGTTGAGATAGCAAAAACACTTCAATATCACCGGTGCGATTATTTGGCAGTTGCTGTTGCCGAAGAGGGATTGGCGCTTCGTTCCGCAGGAATTTCCTTGCCAATTATTATTTTAAACCCCGAAGTGAATGGTTTTGAAGAATTATTCTCGAATGATTTGGAGCCGGAAGTTTACAATTTCAGGATACTAGAAGCTTTTATCAAAGAGGCTGAAAGTCGAGGAATTACCCATTATCCCATTCACATTAAGATGGATACAGGAATGCATCGTTTGGGCTTCTTGCCAGAAGAGATTCCGCAACTGCTCGAAGTACTTCAGTCGCAAAAGGGGTTGCGTGTGAAGTCGGTATTTTCGCACTTAGCTGCCAGTGAAAGTTGGATTTTTGACGAATTTACACATAAACAAATCGAGACGTTGAAGCTTGCCGCCAAAGAAATTGAAAAAGGGTTGGGTTATCCTATTTATAAACATATTTTGAATTCGGCAGGGATAGAGCGTTTCCCCGATGCTCAATGGGATATGGTAAGACTAGGAATTGGACTTTATGGGGTGAGTGCAAGTGGATTGAAGGGATTAAGAAACGTATGTACGTTGAAAACCACTATTTTGCAGATTAAAAATATTCCGGGGCACGAAACCGTGGGATACGGCAGAAAAGAAGAACTTAATTGCGATGCCCGCATTGCAACCATACGCATCGGCTACGCCGACGGCCTTGATCGGAAGTTTGGAAACAGAAACGGTAAAGTACTTATTAATGGCAAGTTTGCGCCCATTGTGGGCAATGTGTGTATGGATCTTTGTATGGTTGATGTCACAGAGATTGAAGCAAACGAAGGAGATACGGTTGTTGTGTTTGGTGAAACTCCGTCGGTTATTGACCTGGCAGAAAGCATTGGCACAATACCTTATGAGGTTCTCACTTCCGTATCTCCTCGCGTTAAACGTATTTATATAAAAGAATGAAACCGCTTTTTATTCTTTCGGCATCATGATAACTGTAGCCCGATTGTTTTGGGAGAGAAATTCTTTTACAAAAGTTTTCACATCGTTTGGTGTGAAGCTTTCCAAGATTTTTAGATAATCGCTGTAATTATCATCGCCATAGAAATAATAGTTGTTCAGAATATTCAGCCAATAACCATTTTCTTTTATATTTTCGTAGTATTTTTTTCTCATAAATTCTTTTACTTTCGAGAAATCTGTTTCCCGCGGGCCGTTGTCTGCAATCGATTGCAGTTCGTCGAGGACAATCGCATTCATCTTTTCCATTTTTGCCGGGTCCGTATCGTACATGATTTGCATGAGCGATTGGTTTTTAGGATATCTTGAAATTCCGCCTCCGGCATATACACCGTATGTACCACCTTCTTCTTCGCGAATTTTTTCGGTATAGACAATATCGAGAATTTGTCCAAATATGCTCATCAACATTTGGTTTCTTTGCTCGAAATCGATGGATCCCGTTATGCCGTTGAATACCGAAGCTTTCGGAATTTGCATTTGGCGTTCGAACAAGTTGTGGATGATCCCTTTGCGGTAGTCCATGGGAATCTGTTTGAATTCGGTTTTCTCGGGCGTTCCCGGCAACGAAGCAAGGTATTGTTCGATAATCGGTTTCACTTTCTCTTCATCGATATTTCCTACGAAGGAAAATGTGAAACTTCCCGGATTACTAAAGCTTTGTTTATACATCTTCATGATCTTTTCGTAATCGATGTTCGGTAAGTCTTCCACTTTTAATCTTTTGGTCATCGGATTATCGCCATAGAGAGCGTAGGTTACCGAATCGCTGAAAGCTACCATCGGGTCTACTTCTTGGTTTTTCAGCTGTGTCTCCACACGTTTGATATACGAAACAAAAGCTTCTTCATCGCTGCGGGGAGCGGTAAAATACAAGTAAACTAGTTGCAGCATGGTCTCGAAATCCTGTATAGACGAAGACCCGTTCATGCCTTGCGTAATGAGGCCGATAGACGGTGAAGCCGATGCTCTTTTTCCGGCCAATACTTTACGTAGGTTTGTCACGCTGAAGTTACCGACTCCGCCTAACGTCATTACCTGATTCATCATCTTGCTGTTGAGGGGATCTTCTTCGGCATAAATGGAGGTTCCTCCTTCACTGCTCGCAGTCATCAGTATTTCGTCGTTTTTAAAATCGGTCGATTTCAAAACTACTTTCATACCGTTCTCCAACGTCCATACGGTAGTACCAAGTTTTTCGTCCTTTTCTGTTTTTACGATTTTACCCGGTGCGGGTGGATTGGGAACTAGCGGTTCATTAGAAACTTCTTCCTGATAAGGTTCAATTTTTTCTGCTTTTACTTCATTCGATAGAGCAACCAATTCGTCTTTTTTCGGATACGCTATTTCTTCTTTATCCGGACCCGATACAGAAATGACCAGGTTTTTGTCATTAATGAGTTGCGCAACGGTTTGGTTGATTACTTCCACGGGAATTTGCGACGCAATGGTTTGCATCGTTTCGTATTCGTATTCGATTCCCGGAATGGGTTCGCTGTTGAGAAAATTCCTAAGATATTCTGCTGTGTAGCTTGTATTTCGTTGCTTGTCGCGATTATTATAGGCATTTTCATAACTTTTGAGAAGGTTTTCTCGGGCACGTTCGTATTCCGAAGGGGTGAATCCGAAACGTTTCATGCGTTCTGTTTCGCGAATCATGGCTGCTAGCGCATCTTTGATTTTATATTCTGCCGCATTTCCCACCACTGTCCATGCATCTTTGGTTTTGGCAATGTAGTAATTACCATTATAAGCATAAGCAGAGGTAAAAGGAGCATCGGGTTTATGAATAATTTCTTGTAGCCGCTCGTTAATCATTTGTCCGGCAACATCGTCTATATAATTTATGATTAATCCGGCTTGCGACAGTTTGATTTCGTCGGGAACAGGGTCGTGTTTGTAGAATACCATTAGGTTGATGCGTGTTGCTTCGGGATCTGTCGCTGTGGCAACAATGGGGTCATCGTTGTCCGGAACCGGAAAATATTCCCGTTTGGGGCGATTCGGATCGAGGTTGATCGGCGAAAAAAGGTGTTTAATTTTTGTTTCCACTTTATCCACATCCACATTCCCTACCACGATAATTCCCTGTAGATCGGGACGATACCATTTATGGTAGAAGGCGCGAAGCTCATCGGGTTTAAAATTTTCGATTACTTCAATTTTTCCGATAGGCAGTCGGTTGGCATATTTGCTTCCTTTATACATTTCAGGGAGCAGTTTTTCCAATATGCGTGATTGTGCGCCTCCGCGTGTACGCCATTCTTCACGAATTACTCCCCGTTCTTTCTCTATTTCTTCGGTTTCGAGCAGCAGGGCATTCGACCAGTCATGGAGTATCAGTAGGCACGAGTCCAACAGTCCTTCTCGAACCATGGGAACGTTGGTAAGGTAATATACGGTTTCATCAAACGAGGTATACGCATTCACATTTGTTCCGAATTTTACTCCATTTTTTTCCAGATAATCGAGCATACTTTTTCCCGGGAAATTTTTTGTACCGTTGAAAGCCATATGTTCCAGAAAATGCGCCAGTCCGGCTTCATTATCTTCCTCAAGGATGGAACCCGCTTTTTGTGCCAGGTAAAAGTCGGCTCTGTTTTCGGGTAAATTGTTGTGACGAATGTAATAGGTTAGACCGTTTTCCAGCGTTCCTTTACGCACGTCCGGGTCAATGGGCAGTGGGGCGTTTTGTTGTGACCACGCCACCATGTTGATTGCCAAGAATAAGAATAATAAAACTTTTTTCATCTCGTGTTTTGATTTTATTTTGTGATTCAACTGTTTGTGCTGTTTATATTCTGTCAAGTACGGTTTTTATCAGTTCCTCGATCGAGCCTTTGTAATCGGCCTTTGAGTCGAGAGCAATACGGTTTGCGATGATGAGGCAAACCGTCGTGGCTTTGTGCCCCATGAGTTTACTTAAACCTGCAATGGCAGAACTTTCCATTTCGTAGTTGGTGACGACATGTTTACCGTAGCGGAACGATTCGATTTTTTTGTTCATATTGGGATCTGCCAAAGGTAAACGTACATACCGACCCTGGGGTCCGTAGAATCCGATGGCCGAAATGGTTATTCCCCGTATCATATCGAACCCGATTTGATCGACTAATTCTTCATTGGCACTCACTACATAAGGGTCACAGTGGCAAGATGGCCAGTCGACGTGTTTGCAAAATGCTGTTTCGATATCTTTTTCCCGAATTGCTGTTGAACCGGCATAATAATGTATCAATCCGTCGAATCCGATGGATTTTTCTGCCACCACGTACGATCCTACGGGGCAGTGTGGTTGCATCCCGCCTGAAGTACCTACCCGTACCAATGTTAATGCTTTGAATTTGTCTTTAACGCTTCGCGTTTCGAAGTCGATGTTTGCCAAAGCGTCTAATTCGGTGAGCACAATGTCGATGTTGTCTGTTCCGATGCCATGCGAAAGGGCAGTAATTCGTTTCCCTTTGTACGTACCGGTGATGGTGCGAAATTCACGATTTTGCACTTCGCACTCGATGGTATCGAAAAACGAAGCCGTAGTGGCTACCCGATCCGGATCGCCCATCATCACAATTTTATCGGAAAGTTGTTCCGGTTTCAAATGAAGATGAAACACGCTTCCGTCAGGATGAATAATCAGTTCCGATTCCGGTATAATTCTCGTCATTAGAAAATGGGGTTTAGTGCGATATATTTCTTATTTCTTCGTTTCTGGCTTGTAAGGTTAATTGTTGAATCTCCTTAAACAATGTTTCTGTTTCTTTTTCGAGAGAGAGGATAGCTGCTGCCAGTTTGTTTTTCTCTGCAGCATTGCTTTTCGCATATTGATCTCTTTTGGCCGATAGTTCCTCCTGATAACGGTCGAGTGTAGCCTGCAAGGTCATTGCTTTTGCAAACAGTTCTCTAGCTACCGGGCTTTTGAAATCGGATAGTTTATGGTAAGTATGGCTATCGTTGATGATAAATTCAAAATCGCCTTTTTCTTCTTCTTCGGGCAACGGTTGTTCTTCTTTTGCCAGAGCGATCAGTGGTGAGTAATCTACATCCGGTTTCCATGTATCTTTGATTGACGAAATACGTGCCCGGTTAATCAGGTATTGTTCATCATTGCTTTCAATCAGTGTCACTTGCCGATTGGGAATGAAGGTATACACACAAACCGAATCTTTTGGCAGAAAGCGATCGGTGGCAAACCACCCTACATTTTTTTCCTCATCGATTACCATCATGTAATCGTTGAACGGTGAGTTAAACGGCATGTTCAATTGATTAGGGTTTAGATAAGAGTCCGAAGATAAATTGTATCGGGTCACATACAGGTCGTATCCTCCCATCGAATTGTGCCCGGTAGATGCAAAATAAAGCGTTACCCCATCGGTCATCACAAAAGGATATGCCTGATCTTTCT
>Ga0116169_1000619_pt1 | contig 34821 bp, 36 predicted proteins | sample AD_UKC130_MetaG_FD_89796 | JGI IMG/M metagenome (GOLD analysis project Ga0116169, IMG submission 89796) | Active sludge microbial communities of municipal wastewater-treating anaerobic digesters from Canada - AD_UKC130_MetaG | ecosystem: Engineered > Bioreactor > Anaerobic > Digestate | place...
GACGAGGTCGAGGTGAAGATTGCAACCTGGTCGGCGATCACTCACGCGGCCGAGGGGCGAGACGGAGAGGCGGCCCCGCTCCTCCTGCCCACGCGCGATGCGTTCGTTGAGCGCCTGCAGAAGGCTCGGGCAGAGCGTGCCGATCTTTCGCGCGAGTACCGGAAGGTCACTCGCCGGATCTCTGATCTGCAGCGCGAGACTGCGATCCGCACGGAACTCGGCCCTGATGTCACCGCGTACGAGGACGATGCGCGACGCCGTGCCGTGTCCACTCGCCGTGCGGACCAGATCCCCGCATGGGATGACCGCAAGCTGCGCCCGCTCGGGAAGATCTCGGCGCTGCGCGCCAAGCGCGTGGCCACGAAGACCGAACTCGAAGAGCTGGGCGCGGAGCGCGACCGCCGTGCCCAGAAGATCGCGACGGTCCAGACGCTCCTACGCACCCAGGCCGGCCCCAACGGCGTTCCGCTGACACCAGAGCACCGGGACCGCGTCTCCACGCTCCTCGAGGGCGCACAGGCCGAGTACGACAAGGTCGTCACCCGCCACGCCCAGATCGCCAAGCTGCTGCAGGCGATCGAACGGGAGCAGGAGATCCGCGACCGCCTCGAGGCGGACGCCAAGTCGCGGGCTACCCGCGTCGACGAACTTCGCGCCCAGCTCGAGGTGGGTGTCGACTCGTCGGGCGACGTTCTCACGGACCGCGATCGCGCGGCGATGCGCTCGGAGCTCCAAGGCCTGCTCGATCAGTCCGACCGCGGCGTCGACGAGGATCGTGCACGGCTCGCGGCGCGGAGGAACGCCGACGAATCGCAGCCGTCGGTGACCGCGGCCGCGCCTCAGACCGACGGGCCCTCGCTGCGCTGATGGTTGGCCTAGGTGGCAGCGATCCTGCCCCCATATCCTGACGTCATGACGGACATTCCCTCGAAGGCCCCGCGTGGCCGCAGCTTTCGCCGCTCGGTCTCCGGCACGAGACGCGGACACATGGTCAGCAAGGGATACATCTCTGCCTGGGCAAACGAGCGCAACGTCATCGATGTGCTCGATGTGCAAGACCGACGGGGGTATCCATCCTCGATCGAGAACGCCTCCGTCGTGAGCTACGTATACGACCCCGCCGTCCTGACCCACGACCTCGAAGGCCAATTTGGTGACATCGAGGATGCAGGTACCTCGGCCTTCACCAAGCTCCGCGCTGGCGACGAGCTGACACCGAGCGATACGGCTGCCGTGGTCGAATTCCTCGACATGCACCTACATCGAGGCCGATACGCCGATCGCGCCGGGGACACTCAGCCTGCCGTGCTGATGATGAAAGACGGTAGCGTTCAGGACGCGGAGCTGAACTACGGAGATCTGTTGTCTCTCGCACATGATCATCCTGACACTCTGCGCCTGACCACTTTGGGTCTCGAACAGCGGGTGTGGAAGCTCTACCCGATGGAGGGCCTGTACACGGGTGATGGTGCGGTTCTTCTGTGGGGACACGGTCCCAATGCTGACCCAACCACGATCACGTTTCCCCTATCGCCGACACAGCTCCTCGTGATCGGTGACGACCTCGCAGACGACATCAACATCAATCGCTTCATCGTGCACAACTGCCGGCGATGGATCGTAGGGCAGCGCGGCACACTCCCGATCGAGGCGATGAAGAAGCTCTCTTCTCGACGCACGGTAGATCGGAACTGAGCGGCCGGCGCAGCTGCCGGGCACAGAGAAGGGGCGTACGGATCCGGGGGTTGGATCCGTACGCCCCTGGTGGGCGTGCCGTCGGTCACGGCTGGACGCTTGCGACCGCCCAGCCCGTCTCAGCCGTTGCCACCGGCCCAGTCGCCGAAGCTTCCGGGCTCGGTGCTTTTGGGTTGCGCTGCACGTCCACGGTGGCGAACCTCAGCGATGGAGCGACCGCGGACGCAACGATCTGCGTGCCCTGGCGTCGCTGGCCGTCCTTCTCATAGGCCTGGAAGTGCAGGTCGCCGGTAACAACGACCCGGTGGCCCTCCCGGAGCGAGGCGGCGACGTTCTCAGCCTGCTTCCCGAACACGACCGTGTTGTGGAAGATCGGCTCGCCGACGTCCTCCCACTCCTTGGTGTCCTCGTTGAGGCGACGATCGTTCTCGACGACCGTGAGCTGTGCGTAAGCGCGGCCGTCCTTCTCTCCCAACTTGGGATCGGAGGTGAGGTTTCCCTCAACGGTGATGGGTACCTTCACTGCCATGGCGTTTCCTTCCTGTTCGTGACGTCCTCGGTCGAGCGTCATCGCTGGATCTTGGGATCTGCGGGCGAGTCCGACGATCGAACTCGCGGGGCACGCTCGATCAGACGAACTCGGGGACGATCTTCTTGCCCTCCCCGGGTGCCGTCTCCTTGAACGAGACGCGGCACCGGAACCGCTTGCCCTTCTTGCTGACGAAGTCGGCGGCCTCGACTGTGCCGCCCGCCGCGAGCCGCTGCACTTCCGCGTCGGTGAAGGTGTGCGAGCACCACTGTCGTGGGGGCATCGCTTCGCCGTCGGCGCCGCGGCGACCGAAGCCCTGCTTCACGAATCCGACGTACGCGCGCCCCTTGTGTTCCTGGTCGCCCAGAGAGCCATAGACGTCGTAGACCTTCCCGTCTTGGCTCCGCGCCTGGAACTCGATCTCCTCGCCAGCAAGCAGCCGGCGCACCTGGACGTCCGTGAATCGGTGACCGCCCCACTCCCGGGAGAAGGTGACCTCGCGGTCCCGCCATGTGCCGGTGACCTTCTCTCGTGCGGTCGACGGGACGCCTTCCTTGCGGCCGAGAGCTGCGGCGTTCCGGGTCATCGTGGCGATGTCCTGCCGCACCCAATCCGCCACCACCGCCAGCCGCTCCTCCGCGGTCGCCGAGCCGGAAGCGATGTCACGCATGTCCGCATAGACCCGTTCGGTCAGGGTGAGATCACCGATCCGGGTTCCCGGCAGGAGTCTCCAGCTGACAACGCCCGCCGGGGCGAGGGTGAGCTTGCGACCTTTCTCGATCAGCAGCGGGTGTTTCGTCGACGTGCTCGTCACTTCGCTGTACGTCGACGTGCGCGTCGCTCCGGTGCCCACATCCCGCTTCTCGAGCTGCTTCATGAGCCACCGCATGCTGGGATGCTCCGGTCGTTTGTTCGCACCCTCGAAGATGAACGGGTCGGCCGTGGTGCCCAGCCCCTTCAGCGTGTCGCTCTCTGCGCGCTCGTCGGCCGGATCCTTGTCGGGCTGTTCCTCGCCAGCGTCGGGGTCGAAGACTGCTTTCCATCCGGCGCTGCGGGGCACGTTCGCGATGCCGGTGAACCCCGGATAGTCGCGCAGGTGACCCTTCTGCTGCTCATAGACGTAGTCCTCGGCGATCATGGCCAGGAAGTTCTTGGCCAACGTCTCGTAGATCAGCCGCCCGGGTGCCCCGAAGCGCTGCTCGACCTCGTCGAGTGTCGCGGGGACGACTGGCCCGGGCCGGTTCGCACCATGCGCACCCTCGGCCTTCACATGTGAGGATCTCGGCTGCCGGTGGGTGAGCAGTGCCGGGTCGACGTCGACCAACTGCGCGATCTGGTCGACGAGAGGTGCCAGCTCGTTGAATTGCTCGGGGGTGATCGTCTTGTCCTCGGTGCGCGGATAACTCACCACCCGCGCCTCGTACATCCGCTGGTAGGTCTCCAGGACCGTCTTGGCCTTGATGCCCTTGTTCACGAGGAGGGCGGACAGCGACGCGAGATCCAGGAGCTTCGGAGGTGCCGTGCGCTTCGTCGTCGACGAGTCGGCCACCACGGGCGAGGCCGAGTACTGCTGGGGCACCTGAGCCTTCTCATCGAATCGGGGCTCGTCGACGTTGGCGTACAGCACGCCGTTCTCATCGCGGAACCGGTTCTGGAAGAACGGTCGCTTCACGTACTCGAGGTGCAGCCTCAGCTGGTCGCCTACGAGGGTCACCATCGCGGATTTGAGTCGGCCCTGGCGCAGCACGACGTCGCGGCCGGTCGCGCGTGCCAGCACCGTCGCGCAGCGGGTCCACTGCATCGACAGGAAGTCGAACTTTGACCGGTACACCGCTTTGCGGTACTCGTCGAAATCCTCGAGGGAGGGGATCCGCCTGCGGGCGGTGAACGCCTGCTGGAGGGAGGTGGCCGCTTCGTCTGTGAAGTACATCCGCGACCAGCTCGCTGGGCGCAGCCGAAGCTCGCGGAAGGCGTTCACCGCGATCATCCCGCCCTCGCCGGTCGGGTCAACGTCGGTGGCGATCACCAGCTCGTCGCATCGCTCGAGGGTCTGCTTCACCTCACGCGCGACGGACTCGGAGTCCTTGATCGACTCCAGCTGCCAGCTGAAGTCTCGGGGCTCCCATGGCAGGTTCGCGAGATCCCACTTCTGATATCGGTCGACCGCCTCAGCGGCCACCATCCGGTGCGGGTCGACGAACTCGTACAGGTGGCCGCGCGCGTGCGCGATGACGAACTCCTCGCCGTTGAACCGCCCGGTCATTCCGCCGAGCGCGGCGGCGAGGTTTCGTGCCGCTGACGGCTTCTCCGTCAGGATCCCAACGACCATTTTCGATTCCCTGTCGTCCACGGGCGAGTCCGGTCGACGCGCCTCCCTGGAGCTTGGGATCGGTGGGAGATATGACGATCAGAAGGTGGCTGGCACGCCGGGCATGGTGCGCTCGGGGTCGGCCCGGTGGCCGCCTGCACAGCGTTCCTTGAAGGCCGGGCGGGTCTGAGCGAGAGCGAATCGCTCGTGCCAGCCGATCGGTCCCCATCCGGCGTCGGCGGGGTCGAATGCGACAAGCCAGGCGGTGTGCAGCGCGGACAGCTCCTCCACGAAATCAGTGTGATCCCACCAGCAGTCCGGGATCATCTTCGCCTTGATGTTGTAGCGCGGCACCAGCCACCCTTGCACCCACTCCGCGAGGGTGCGGCATGCCTCGGTACGGTCCTCGTCGCTGATCTCGCGCCAGTTGACCGTGAGTTGCGGGTTCAGGGCCGACGTGCCGTGTCGATCGGCGAGGGCCTCGGGGCTGAACTCTGGGTCGCTCTCCAGCTTGGCGACCAGGTCGTCGAGGCTCATATCGCCGCTGAACTCTGGCTGCGGGCTGTCGTCAAGCAGCCCGTCGTCGAAGTCGGGGATGTCGGCGTCGTCGTTCACCCCAAGCCTCCCAGGTAGTCGATGATCTTGGTGCGCAGCCGGGAGATCACGCGCTCGTTGGCTGCGCGGCGATTCATCGCCGCGCCCGCGGCCGCGTCATCGTCGAGCGCCTGGTGGATCCACTCGTGGCACCGCGGATGCACGGCCACGAGGTCCTCGTGACGTTCGCCCGCGATCCAGCCGCCGTGGATCTTCTCGACGACGCCGCTGTAGTCCAGGTGGTGCAGCTCCAGCTCGCGTTTCCGTGACGGCTTCATGCACACCGCGCACTCGAGGTGTCCCGCCCGCTTCAGCTCGTCCTCGAACCACCGATCCCGTCGCCGGAACCACACGGGCGCGCGGAGGTACTCGGTCACGTATCTTCTTCCTGCTCGTCGACGTGCAGACGTGCGGGCGTACCGGGTCACGAGAGGCCGCTGTCGTCTTCGCCAACCGGAGTGGGCGTGGTGGGGGTACCCAACAGGCTACGACGCTCCAGCCGAGCACGCTCCTGCTCGGCGAACACCAGCTGCTGCGCGGTCGCCGTCTCGCGTCTGCCGGCGAAGATCTCCTTCGCATCGTTGCGCTCGGTCCACTTGCTGAGATCGAGCAGAACCGGCCGGAGGTTCTTGGTCACCAACAGGCCGAGCCGTGAGGGCATCCGGCGCAGCTCCGACGCCGTCATGAGGGGAACTTCATGGATCTGCTCCTGCGAGCTGGTGCCTTGCTCGCTGTACGTCTTCGACCCCCGCTTGATCTCGCGCGGTCCGAGCAGATTCTGCACCTCGGAGAGGTAGTCGTTATCCGTGGATCCGCCGAGCTGGATCGTGACGGTCGCCGCGCCGAAAACAGCGTGCATCTCCGCGGCCGACCAGGAGACCTCCGCCTGTCGACGGGCCTGGAGCACCACGACGACACAGATCCCGCGGCCACCGCCGTCCGACATGAGCGAGGGCAGCATCGGCCAGCTGAAGATGTTCGCGATCTCGTCGAGGATGAGCCCCAGCGGCGGGTCGATACGCGAGGATTCCGACGCGAGGGCCTTGCGACGTGCGGTCTCGACGATGTCATCGAGCATCGCGGCCAGGAAGCCGCCTGCAGCACCGGCCCCGCTCTTGGTGCCGATCAGGTACAGGGTGTTCCGACCCTTCAAGAACTCGATCGGGTCGAAGACAGGGTCGCTCGGTCCCGGCATCATCGCCTCAGCGATCTCGGGGATCAGCAGCGGCGCGACCGCACCCGACACCCCAAACCAGATGTTGCCGAGCATCTCAGGCTTCTCGTCGAGCACGCTGTCGAGTGCCGATCCCCACCCGCCCGGCGCGAGCGGATGTGTCTGGAGTACATCTACCGCCTCCCTGGCGAGCTGCGGCGAGGATCCCCACCGGGCCAGGTCCTGCACGGTCCGTCGGTCGAGCGCGGCCGCACACAGCAGTGCGGCCAGCTGCGTCTTCGCCTTCTCCGCCCACTCGGCGTTCTTCCCCGACGACATGCCGGTACCAGCGATCAGCGCCGCGGCGCGCTGAACCGCCGTCAGTGGATCCTCGCAGCCCGTAATCGGGGAGATCTTCACCTGGTTTGCTTCACCGGAGAGCTTCTGCGGGTCGAAAACGTAGACCTGCCCCAGCTGTGCCCGTCGGGCACGGGTCGCGCGCAGGTTATCGGTCGTCGTCGACGTCGTGATGAGCGGCCCAGGCCAGTCCAGGATCGCGTCGATGAGCACCCGGAGTCCCTTACCGGAGCGGGGCGGGCCGAGCAGGAGAACCGACTCCTCGATCGAGATGAAGATCTCCATGAACCGGGACATGCCGACCTTCCACGCGACATCGACCGCTTTCGGCTTACGCTCTGCGGCGAGCTGCGGCCGGAGATCCTTGCCCCGCTTCTCCAGCGCCTTCGAAGAGAGGTTCTTCGAGATCTCCCGAGCCTCCGCGAACCCATCGCGATTGCGCAGTTCCCGGATGAACCACCAATCGGAGCGCATCACCGTGCTGTACACGTAGATGCCCACGAAGACCAGGGCCAGCAGCAGCACGACGAACCCGACCGCAACACCGATCACCCATCCACGATCCGGAACGCATCCGTTCGCCGTGGTGGCCGCGGCGTCACCGCCCGGGAGCAGGTAGGTGATCCCCGTGAACAGGTTCAGCACCGTGGGTCCAGTCCCACAGACCAGGCTTGTCACCAGCTGCACCGCGAGTGACAGGAGGCCCGCGAGGGCGCCGGCCACGAGGAGGAGGCCCAGGATCACCCACCCGCCCCGGTTCGAGTTCATCGCGTCATTCCCCGCGCTGCGTGGGCTGCGACCCTCACGTAGGTGTCCTGTGTCTGCGGCTTGAGGTTTTCAAACCGCAGCGCCCCGTTCTTCAGCGCAGGATCGAACGGGAGGACTTCGACGGCCCTCACCATCTCCTGCAACCCGTCCACCACGGTCTTCAACTCACGAGCGTTCACCGGCTGAGGCCACTCGCTGACGACGACCACGGCCTCGGCCGCCAGACGCGCCGAGTGCTCATCCCGGGCGCTCAGCTCCTCGAGCAACGTCCGCACGCCCTCTGCCGACTCGACATCGGCCAGCACCGGGATGATCAGCTGGTCAGTCGTGTCCAGCATGCGCAGCCAGCGCTCACCGCTCTCGTCCTTTCCGCTGTCGAAGATCACCATGCGGTAGTAGCGCTCTGCCACCGCTACGAGACGGTCGAAGTCGTCCGCGGTGATCCGCGACTGGCTGCCGAACAACGCCGGCGAGCTGCGGAGGACGTCGTAGCGATCGTCGGTCTGATGGTGAACGTACCGCGCGATCGCGGACACGCCCGCATCCGGCGACAGCAGCATGTCGGCTGCGGGGAGCATGTCTCGCACCGTGCTGTCGTAGGGACCGGATTCGGTGCGCCAGCCCAGCGTGCCGAGCGTCTCACTGTTGTCCCACGCGAGCACCGCTCCGCCTCCGAACCGCCCGAAGACAGCGGAGATCATCGCTGAAGTCGGGGTCTTGCCCTGCCCGCCCTTCACGTTCACCACGGCGAGCTTGTGGCATCCGGGCCAGTGCTGCGCCACTAGGCGACGATCCTGCGCGAGGGCGACGGCCGCAGGAGAGGGCTTCACCTTCAGTCCGAGCGCGGCCGCGACCGCACGCCAACCGGTTTCAGCCTTGACGTCGACGGCATCACCACCACCGTTCGTGAGGAACGAGGGACGCGCCTCGCGGCGTGTCATCGGGGCCGCGGGCTGCTGCTCCTCGACGACGATCGCGCCCGTCGTCACGGGTCCGCCACCGAATGCCTCAGCGACACGCTCAGAGAAGCCCTCCGGAAGCGTCGGCCCCTGCACCGGAGACGCCGACGGCAGCGGCGGGACAGGGGGCGCGGTCGGCATATCGAGCCGACTGACCTCGCCTGTGGCGGTGATCAGGAGGCGGTGGTCACCGCGATCGCCGACCGTGTGAAGCTCGATCTCCCGCCCGGCTCCGAACGCGATCCGGGTGACGTGCTCGACGACGGAGGCCCGTAGATCCTGTCCCGCCGTCGCCGATACGATCTCGCTCTGTGCGCCCTCCCGTTCGATCACAGCGCGACTGCCCGTGAGAGTCGCACGCGCCTGCAGAGGGAGCTGGTTTTCCAGAGAAATAGTCATGTGAACTCCTTTCGCGAGACCTTGTCGCGCGGAGATCTGACTGACGCGCGGTTTTACGCGCGCAGCACCTCGTCCTCAGGCCAGAACTCGTCGAGCTTCTCCCGATCGATCGAGAAACCGTCATCGTCCTTGACCATGTTCATCGCGCTATCGGTGTCGAACAGCGACCGCTCTTCGTCGGTCGACGTGACGAAGCAGTCGAGGATGTACGAGAACTGTCCGATGTAGGCGACGAACTGCCCGCGCCCGAGGGTCGCGATGCGTTCGACGTGCGAGGCCGGCAGATCCAGCTTCTCCTGCAGGGCTTTCTTGCCCTGCTGGTTCACGCGGAAAAGGAACTTGTTCTCGATGTCGTTGATGATCGAGTACGCCAGGTTGCGCTCCTTCGAGTTGGCCTCGCCAACGGCGTCGAGGTCACCCATCTTGTGCAGCAGGATGATGTTCGCGATGCCATAGTCTCGCGAGAGTTTCAGCCACTGCTGGTACATCTGCAGCGCCTTCAGGTTGGTCATATCGCGCCAACCTTCCTCGCGGATCAGGTAGCGCTTCCGCTTGGACTGCTTGTCCGAGATGACCGCCTGCACCCACGCCGTGGTGCAGACCTGTGTCAGCTGCGCCACGAGGTCGCTGCGTGCGAACAGCTCGCTCGTGTCGACCACGACGAGCGGCGAATCCCCGTCGAAACTCACCGTGGATTCGTCCTCGAACAGTCCCGAGAGATCTCCGGAGATGAAGCGTTCGAGTGTCCACCACGGCGTCTTCGCGGCCTGGATCAGCTCGCTGTCCTTCTCGTCGACCTCGCCGCTGCGGATCACACCGAGCTGCTTGTGCACCTCGCGAAGGGTGGGGTGGTCGTCCGTAGTGGAGATCGCCCTGTCGAGGGCGAGACCGAGGGCGGCGTTCTCCTCAGCGTCGATCGGCGAGCCGTGCGCCGTCTCGACCAGCGACTGCAGCGTCGTACGACGTCGCTGCTCGACCATCTTCTCGTGCTGCTCGTCCGTCACCCCGGTGCGCCGCGGGCCGCGATCCAGGGGGTTGAGCCGCTCCTCGCGGCCGGCCCCGAGCCGAATCACCGTGCCGCCGACGTGTTCGGCGAGGGCGACCCACTCTCCCTTCGAATCGCTGGGAACGATGCCCTGGTGGCCGAACGCGATCGACCGGTAGACGAGGGTCTTGATCGTGCCGGACTTCCCCGCGCGGTACGCACCGAGCACGACAATGTTCGTGCTGAACGCGCCGCGCGCCGACTTGTCTTTGTACGCATCCCACGGCGTGTACTGGAACAGCCCATCGGCGTTGAGATCAACGGCGAGCACCGGACCGCCGTGTCCGTTGCCAGAGTCGGCAACGAACGGGTACATCCCGGCGATGTGCCGCGACGTCGCCTCATGGGTCGGCACAGCCGCCCCCGGCCGACCAATGTTCCAGTACCCGCCCGCGATGAATCCCGGGCCGAGAAGGCCCGGCACAGCAGCCTCCGGCAGCTGCAGCTCCTTCTTATCGACAGGCTCGGGCCGTTCCTCGCGTTCGAGCTGCCGGATCTTCTTCTTGAACTCCCGGCGCTCAGCGCGCGATGCCTCCGCGGGAGCGACGTACAGCGTGTGACGTGCCATCACTTCATCCCCAGCCCGAGCGGGAGCACGTTCGTCATCAGGGCCTCGGCCTGCTGGCAGTAGAGGATCTGGCCCTCCATGCCGACCTGGCTCATGGCGTTGCGTGCCCCAGCGATCCCTCGCTCGAGGGTGTCTTCGTCACGGGCTGTGATCGTCAGGTACCCGCCGTAGGAGAACTGCCCGTGGCCTTCGAGGATCTCCTCCTCGCGCTCGATCAGCGTGCGGAAGTCCGCCTCATCGGCCTGAGAGTTGTCCTCGCCACGCTTCGCGCGAAGCTTCGAGTTACCCTTCCAGAGCCGCTTGTCGCGGGCGACGTTCTTCAGTGCTTTCGACACCGGAACCGGTGTCAGCACGATGGAGAAGATGTGGGTGACTGCCTCGGAAGTCATAGGGTCGCGAGAGAACACCACCGGCTCGATGAAGCCGACGCGGCTGTCCATGCGGGGCCATTCGTGGATCCACATCGTCGTGTGCACTCCACTGTCGGTGTACACCAGCCCGTGCTTCTTGTCAGGCTCCTCGATGTGCATCGGACCCATCGCCGTCAGATCGACACCGCGGTGCTCGTCATCACGGTTCTGGACCGTCGACAAGAAGTCAGGATCGAATGCGGTGCGGGCGAGGGCTGCGATATCACGCGGGGTGAGCCAGCCGCGAACCTTGATCTCCGCGTGATTCAGCGCGTTTGCCAGGTTCCGAGCCTCGACCGCGGCGACTGCCTGTGCGGCTTTCTTGCCACCGCCGAGGGCCTTCACCTGGCTCGCCAGCGCAACCAGGTCGAGCGTCACGGTGATGAAGTTCCGATGCTCCACCGCGAACTGCTCAGCGTTATCGAGCACCTTCAGGTAGTTCTCTGCGGCGACATCGGCGCGGGTGCGGCGTCGTGTAGCGACGGTCGAGAACTGCTCTCTGGCTGCGCGAATCGTCGTCGGAGCTGTCCGCTCCTGCAGCACGATTCGCTGGATACCCTGTCGCTGCGTCATCGAGGCGAGCACGGCCGAGAGCTGCTGAGCGAGCTGGTACCGCTCACCGATGTCCTTCATCAAGAACCCGGGAGCCTCCAGCTCACAGCTGATCGACACTGTCGCCCGTGTTCCCGGCTGGTAGACGGTCGCCATTCCCTCCGTGTCCCAGACCTGGAGGTTTGCCGCCGAGCCCGGGAGCCGCAGGGTGCCAACCGGACGAGTCGCCTCCGGACGGAAGTTCTCGGTTGTTCCGCCCATTGCGGTGCGAATCTTCTTCATGAGCCAGAGTCCAATCATCGTCGGGACGGGGAAGCCGTGCATACGGAACACGGCTGCCAGAGCAACAGGAACAGCGACCGGTGCGGCCACCAGCAGCCCCAAGGGGCCGAGAGGCGAGGAAACCGCAACCCAGAGGATCACCACCGCCGCCAGCAGTGTGGCGACCTGCACGCCGTCAAGGCTGAGCAGCATCCCCTGCCGGGATCGTGCAGGAAGCCGAACGGGCTTCTCACTCACATCAGTCATCGTCCGTCTCCTTCGGTGCGTCGTGTGACGGTCGTCATCGCGATCCCCGCCCAGCGGCCGGGGTCGAGGGCGCAGACGACGGTGTTGCCTGCGGGGCCTGTGTGGGCGTCTGTGGGGTCGACTTCTGGCTGCTGGTGCTTCCCGCCTTGCCTCCACCGTTGGGGCCTGTGCTGCGGTCCGAGCGGCCCGCAGGGGACGTCTTCTGCCCGCCGCTGGCCGGAACGCCCGCGGGGCGAGCGTTCGAGCGCCCTGCCGGGGACCACTGCATCGACTGACGGCCGATGCTAGACGCCTGACGTCCCGCTCCGCGCGCCATGTTCATACCCATCCGACCCGCGTTGCCCGCTGCGCCGCCGAGGCGATCTGCCGCTGAGGCTCCAGCGAAGCTGAACAGACTCATGACGGCGAACGGTGCGAACACGACCAGGATGAGGCCGAGGAGCAGGGGCCATGCTTCCGGAGACCAGAGCACCTTCAGGTTGCCGAGTCCGCGGAGGATGAGCGTGACGAATCCCATCGTCAATGGCCCTGAGAGCAGAAGCGTGAACCCCGCGGAGAAGTACCCGACGACCCACTGAGGTCCGATGCTTTTGACCGGGAACATCATCCACGCCACGGGGCCAGCCATCATGAGGACGGCAAGTCCGAGTGTGCGGAGGGCGAAGACCACGATCATCAGCTTCACTCCCACCCAGATAGCGAGAGCGACGATGAATGTCATGAAGTAGTGCCCCTCGCCTCCCGCATAGATGATCTGCGAGAAGCGTCGGAAGACGCCCGCGAGGGAGTCTCCTCGCGTGAGGGTGAACAGCGTCCAGTCGTCGAAGACGCCGATCAGCTGGCTGCCGAACCAGTACGTCACCAGGATCATCGGCCAGGCGAGGAACGATCGGACGATCGCGCTGACCATGTCTGCGCGGTCGCGCGAGTACATCGCTTGCACGATCGACCACACCATGGCGCAGAACATCACCCCGAGGATCGCCCAGACCCAGTAGGACCACTCACCGGACGCGGCCTCCCACAGCGGACCTTGGGTCGTGAACTGCCCGGTTCCAACGATCCCGACCATGCTGCCGACGGAGTCCGACAGCAACGCCCGACTGAACCCCTCGAAGGTGGCGCACATGCCGTCACCGAACCCGCAGTGCCCCTGGATGGTGTTCGGGTCTCTCGCTACGGCTGCTTTGAGTGTGTCGCGATGCGTCTGGTCGGTTGATGACGTGCACACCGTTGTCGAGGTCCCCTCGACCCCGTTCGTCGACGTCGGGACGTTGATCCAGCACTCTGTGGTGCCCGACGTTGCCGCGTTCGCTCCCGCGCAGTTCACCAGCTCGGGAATCGCCTGCGAGTTCGAGATCACCGTGCAGATCGCGTCTCCGGCCTCCCATGGCCAGTCGAGGTTCGTGTCGCAGTAGTCCATCGATCCGCCGTTGAGTCGGAGGTTGTCCCACCAGTTGTTCGGGTCCTTGCAGCCGTCGGCCGCGGCGACGACGGCGGCGGTCCCTTGTGACGCGCTCGCGGATTCGACGGGCGCAGCGGCGGAGGCTGACCCGGAAACGGTCAGCCCGCCGATGACGATGCCGAGGACTACCCCGACCGCAACAAGGAAGCGACGCATGATCTTAGAAGGTCCGCCCGAACCCGAAGTCGAGACCGATGAGCCAGGCGAAGAGGCCCGTGATGCCCGACAGGACGATGAGCCCGATCAGCGCCCAGGGCAGTGCAGAACCTGCCAGCGCCCGCATCTGCGCGGACGCGAGCCCCTTGAACACGAGCAAGATCACACAGAGCACGACGGCGATGAAGGCGGCGACGAGGCCCGCGCCGAGGATCCACGACGCGATCATGATGAGCCCCTTGAAGAAGGGGGCGTCGAAGCTTGGGTTGATGTCGGGGATTGCCGCCAGTGGGAGCAGAAGATCGAGGGTCATGATCATGCCTTTCGGTTTGGTGAAGCGATCACCGAACCTTGTGCACGATCCCTGAGAGTGACGAGCAACTCTTGAAGACGGCGGGCACGACCTCGAACGTCGTTACGCGGCGGCCGCGAGGCCAGCGAACTCCCAGTGCCACGGCTCTGGAGCTGACCCACCGGGCTCTGCGAACGGCGGGTGCACCCATCCGTACAGCGACCCGTTCTGCTTCAACCACTGGTACTCGGCGTCATTCCAGCCCACCTGGATATCGACAGCGAGAGCCCATCCGTGGTTACTGGTTCCCGGATCCGCGGCGTTGTTGCACTTCCCGCGGCGGCACCAGTCCTCACGGGCCTGAACCTGGCCCTCGTAGTCCCGGTAGGCGTCGTTGATTGGCATCTCGTAGCCGAAACGCGCTTTCCACGCCTCATTCATCGCCGCCAGCGCGACACTCGCGTCCTCACGCAGTAGATGCTTCGGAGCCCACGGGATCGGCGTGAGCGCCTCGAGCGGGATACGACCGTTCTCGAAGCCGCCCCAGCCGTTGCGACCGTCGCCCCCATCACCGATCGGCTTAACGCACGTCGTGCCTCCCGAGACAGCCGCGATGATCTGCTCGGCCGCGCCAGCCCATCCGTCGTAGTGGTCGGGGAATGCGCTGACCTGGACGGCCTGTGCGGCCTGTCCGGGGGTCATCGTGTCCCAGCCCGGGATGTCGAGCAGACCACGAGGCGATCCGTGGTTCGGGCCTGTGGGGCCACCGAAGAACGCCCGAGTCGCGTAGTCGAGGTCCATCAGCTCCGCGATCGTTCCCCAGTGCAGTCGCTGCTGGAACACGTTGACGCTGTCATGGTCGCTGCCGACGGCCTCGTGCGGGAACGTCAGCGACTCAGGGACCGAGGAATTGGCGTACATCTTGAGCTTGGACTCTTGGAGTCCCGTCATCAGTGCGATCTTGCTCGCCTGTTGTGGCAGTCCCAGCTCCTGCGCGATCTTCAGGATCGTCGCGGCGTTCTGCATCTGGCTCGCGCCGAGCTCTACCTTCCCCCCGGTGGTCGAGTTCGTGATCGTCAACTCACCGGCTTTGCCCGTGTCGAACGTGCATCCCGACCCCCACGACCACCCCGGGACGCTCGCTACGGCGGCCATGGAGGAGATCATCGCCCACAGGCCCAGCAACAGAGCCACGACCACACCCGCCACGACCGCGATCACTCGGCGGCCTGTCCGGGTGAACAGGGCTCCGGCGGGGAGGAGTGCCATGGGGCCTACTTGTAGTCCTGGACGATGATGTCCATCAGCTTGCAGTCGCCGGGCTGCTGCGCAGAGTCAGGAGCCGGTGTCGTGCTCGTGCAGTTGACGGAGACCACGGCGGTACCGTGCTTCGTCGTCGTGATCTCGTGTTCGCCGTCCGTGCCGTCGTCCATCGTGACCCACTGGGTGAACTCGACCGTGGCCTGGTACTCCCCCAGCTTCTGCTCGCTTTCTCGGCTGGCCGGCGCCAGGTCGCTGATCGTCGTCACTTCCGTCTTCACGCGGCCTTCCCGATCCTTGATCAGGTCCCAATCCGTGGGCGTCCAGTTGATCGTTTGCCCGGGCGTGCCCTCCGCGATCACGTACACGTCGCGATGTGCCGTGGGCGCATGGCGGGTAACGGGATTCTCCTCAGGAGCGGCGAACTTGATCTGTTCGCCCGAGGGGAGATCCACGACCAGCGGGTAGACGTTCTGCCAGGACTCGAGGTACTTCTTCCACTGCGGGATCGTGGTCGACGTCGTCGTGTCGTACGTTCCCCAGGCCGCGATCGCGGCAGTGATGTACTCCTCGGGATCCGTGGTGATCGGCTCCGGAACGAGCCCGAGGTCGATCACCTGCGGGTAGACCGACTCCAGCTCATCAGAGCTGTAGTCCGAAGGGTCGAAGCTCGGCTGCGTCGTGGGCTTCGGCGTCGGCACAGCCTCGCCTCCCCCGCTGAGGCTCGCCACGGTGAATGCGGCGATTCCCGCCACGACGACGAGTCCTCCGATAGCGGCGAGGATGATTGGTCGGCTGGATGATCTGGCCATGGCTTCTCCCTACGGACGTTCACTTAGCTCTTGTCGGGTCGAGGTCGGCCTGACGATCGAACTTTCGATGCTGCGTGACCATCCTCGCCGCCTCGTTCCTCGAACGTGTAGAGGGGATGCCCGATCAGGCCGCGCGCACGGCGTTCGGGTGAACGTCGTGTACCAGCATCTCCAACCGACGCAGCATCGCCCTCCGAGTCCGAAACGCTGGCCGAGAGATCCCGAGAGCGTCCGCAGAAGAAACCTCATCGGCGCTCCGGTACGGCAACAGATCGGCGTATCCCCCGTCCTCGGGCACGCACTGCTCTAGCGTCACGGGAGCGTCGTCGTCGCGCGCCATGATCGCGGTGAGAGCGGTACGGGTCAGCGCCGCGACTCGTGCCCGTGCTGAGCGCACCGAGCTGGGCTGAGTGTTCAGCACCTTCGCGACGTCGGCACTAGTTCCCTCCGTCTGGGCGAAGGCCACGATCACGCGCCACTCGAACGGCGTGGCCGCGGTTGCGACCAGCCGTGCCCACTCGACGACATCGCGATGCTCGACCAGGAAGGCGAGCGGGTCGCCAGCTCCCGCGCCTGCGGTCGGAATCGTGTCGTCGAGTTCGTTCGTGTCTGTCCTCGCCCACTCAACCGCCTGGACGCGCCGTGCGGCTCGAACCGTCACCCGGACGATGCCGAACACCCAGCCTCCCGGCTCCCCAAGCGCGGGGTCGTAGTCGGAAGCGCGCGACAGCACCGTCTCGCGCACGGTCTGCAGGACGTCGTCAGCGTCGCAGGGCCGCACCCGCGCGGCCACGTAGCCGACCCATCGGTCGACGAAGGCCACCAGCTCGTTTGGGCTGACAACCGTGGACTCTCCAGTCACCTTCATGTTGCTCATCTCCGAATTTCCCCCTCGGATGCGTGCTCAATAACGGTTGGTGAAAGCGCATCGAGCGTTGCGCCCCATCCGCGCTTGTGCAGCGCCTCAAGGGCACGTCGGGCGGCGTCTGGCGTCGTCCCCACTTCCCTCGCGAGTTGCTCGAGCGTGATGGTCTTCTCGCCGCGGTGTGACGTCAGTGCGACGTAGACAGCCTTGGCCTGTGCCGAAACAGACGCTGTGCGCGCCAGTTCCGTCGGGATGATCGCGAAGCCGCTGAGTTCAGTCATCGTGCGGCCTCCTCTGGGCCGTCGAAGATCTCCGGGTGCTGTTCGCGGAGGTCGGCGAGACGCCGACGGCCCGTGCGCTCAGACACACCCTCGATCTCGGCGATCAGAGCCGCGGTCACCGGTCGACCGGCCGCCATGGCTTGGGCGACCTGGTCAACCAGCGTCGCCGACTCCTCAGGCTGGTCCACGGCGTGCAGACGCCGGATCTCGCGCTGTTGTTCGGTGGCCTCGTGCGTCGCTGTCTGGGGAAGCGTCGACGCCGGGGCGGGCTCTGCGGCCTGCGCGACCGGCGTCTTCGTGCGCTGCTGCCGGGAACGCGACTGCGATTTGCCGTCGATCATCATCACGAGCAGATGGGACGCGATCAGGAGCGCCACGGCGGGCACGCTCGCGCCCAGAGCCGATACCCACGCCGGGAACGTGGCGGTGGGGTTGTCGATCGCGTGAGCGGCGTTCCCGAGCACCGACAGCGCCCCGAACATGAGCAGTGCCGCCCATGGGTACCAGGTGACGCGGGGGCCGCGCTTTTTCATCGTGAAGGCCGCTGCCGTGGCGATGACGATGAACCCGTCGATCACGAGCGGGTAGATGAACGACAGCTGCGGCGCGATCGCGAACTCGCGCTCCGCCAGGTCACGGAGAGCCGTGAACGACAGGGTGAAGCCGCCGATCGCCAACGCGCCGACGCCTGAGGCCGTCGCCACGGCCAGGATCTTGTTCTGTGGCCTCACGGCCAGCGGATCGCTCATCGTCCGCTCCCCTCTCGTCGGAGGGATCGGGTGGCGGCGTCCCGTGGGGCGAGAACGCCACCACCCGGGCTGAGCGGCACGCGCGCGCCGAAGTCACGGTGTACGGCTTCTTCGAGCCGAGAGTTACGCAGAGTGTCCACGCGAATGCCCCACATCCACAGTCGAATATGGGGCTAACGCTACTTGCCAGATAGCGAGACGTCAAGAACCGGTCTAGTTAATTAACAACTCGCGGAGTTTCGTGCTGGCCTCGACGTCGGGCACCGTCAGCTCGAAGCCGTGCGGGCACGCGGCTGTCTTCACGAGCGTGACCCTCTGCGCATTGTTCGCGACGAGTTTCGTGGTGCTGCTCCACGGGACCACTTCGTCATCCTCTGAATGGATCACGAGGGTGCGCACGGGCAGTGACCCGGAGCCGGTCCAGTCCAGCTTCCGTACGTCAACGGGAGCGGGCAGACCCAGCAGTTTGGCTCCGAGCCGCGACCGGAGGATGAGCCCGGCGAGCAGCGCGGCCTGGCGGGGCAACCCTGCCTTGACCGCGCCGTACTCGATTGTGGCCGGCCAGCTCGACACCGGGCACATCAGCACCAGGTCGTCGACGGCGCTCGGCTCGCGTTTCAGCAGCTCGAAGACGAGACCGGCTCCCATTGACCAGGCAACGACCGTCACGCGCTGAGCGCCGTTCTCACGGGCGTACCTGATCGCGTCGCGCAGCTCGGACCATTCCTCCGAGCCCAGCATCGCGGCCTTGCTCTTCGGGCCGTCTCCGGAGCCGCGGTACGTGATCGTCAGCGACGTCGCACCCGCCTCCCGCGCGGCCGCCACGGTACGAAGGGTGACGCTGCGCGATGTCCTGATCCCCTGGACGTGGATCACCCAGTGATCCGGGTTCCCCGGGAACAGCCAGGCGTCCCGATGCTCACCGCTCGCGAGCGGAACCTCGACGCTTTGGAACTCGCCGACCTCGTCGGGCGATGCGAAACCGTGCGCGCTCCAGTATCCGGTTGCGCTCCCTCTGCGATCTCCCCCGTCGTCGACCAACTGGCGGTGCACCCTGCCCTCGTCAACGCGCAGCACCTCGCCCACGCGAACGACGGCCGCGTCGTCGCCGGTCAGATGCAGCAGGTACTCCCCCGCCGCCATGGTCTTGTCGCTCTTCGGGAGAGCCACTTCAGAGGCAGTGAACTCCACCGGCAGCAGCTTCGGCTCCGCCGCGGCGTTCACCACACGCTTCGCGAGAATAAGGCCCACCCCGCCCACCGCGGCGGACAGCGCAACAGCGCCAGCGGCTCCGACAACTACGCCGATCACTGCGCGGCCGCCGGGATCGCGCTCATCCGGATCACGTGCGGTGCGGGCACCTGCAGGTTGAGCAGGTGCGTCGCGAACCTCAGCGACCACTGCTCAGCGCGCGTGAGCTCAACGGCGTTGCCGATATCGGCGAGCTGCACTGCGAGCCGGTAGGTGCCGTGCGTGATCGTCTCGGCCGAGTGATGCTCTGGGTCGTCGATCAGCGCTGGGTGCGCGGTACTCGCACGACGCAGCATCGCATTGGCGATCGCCAATGCGGCGTGACGAGCCCGCCGAGCCAACGGGAACCAGGCCAAGCCGACCGCGATCAAGAGGATGCCGCTGTAGAAAAGCGGGTTGAAGAGGTCTCCCAACCATTCCGGTCGGGCGCCGATGACACGGGCCGTGAGGTACAGGATTTCGACGATGCTCGCCACGCCCATCAGGACCGCCCCGACACGGACGACCGTGTAGGGGCGCGGTTTCCGCTTCCCCAGAGCGAGGAAGATCTGGACCATCAGATATGCGACATAGGCCATGTAGATCGATGCGTACAGCCACAGCCAGCCGTCAGCGGCGGAGTCTCGAATGAACGAGTCGTTCGTCGGGCCTCTGTCCATGACCATGAACGGGATCGTGAAAGCCACGATGACGAGGCTCAGCTCCCACACCGCGCGACGAGCTGGCCACGAACCGGTTGCCATGTTCGTCGCCGTCATCGTCATGAACCAGATCGCGAGCGTGGCCAACACGTTCTGCAGCAGATTCACCACGTTCGATCCACCGAACCAGCTGTCGACGGTCTGCAGTGGCACGACGGTGCCCACCATGAAGAGCGCACCGGCACCTGTCAGCAACGCAAGCTCGCTGAGTGTGCCGGCACCGCCCCGACCGATCGCGGGAAGGCGCAGCACTGCGAGGAGCGCCAGGGCGATGAACGCTGCGAGTTCCATCAGCCCAGCACCGCCTCGTCCTCCGGGTGCTTCGGTCCGAGCATCACTTCCGCGATCACCTGCGACAGCTTCTCCGCCTCGGCCTCCCGGACGGACTCGGAGTCAGAGAAGTCGATCTCGGTCTCAAAGTCGGCTTGCCCCGTGCTTCGCGCGAGCAGCGTCTGCCCGGGTCGCGGCGTCACTCCCGCGCGTCGTCCCGATGGCAGCGAGGAGCACCCGGTGTGTTCCAGGACCAGATGAGACAGTTCGTGAAGAACGCTGTGGAACTGGTACCAGCGGGGGTCTGACTTCCGGATCAGAACACGTGCCTCGCCTTCGCTCAGCACCACCAGCCCGGTCACGGTTTCCCACTCACGCCCGCCGACAGGATCGATCTCGATGCGGCGCCCTGTGACGGTCGCCACGACCGTCAGCAGCGCTTCCAAGGAGGATCCGGGTACGAGCCCCAAGCGCGCAAATGCGGCCGCCGTCCGCTGACGCAGCTCGTCAGCGTTGCGCGAAAGACTCGACTTCATCATCGTTCCAATCCCCCCGGATTTGTCCCTCAATCGGATGAGCCCCTGTGGGCCGCCCTCAGTGATGCCGCGATCGCTCGAAGGCCGGCGGGGCTTACATCGCCCACAGACCGGGCGAGCACGCTCTCTCCCCCGACCTCGCGGATTGCGCTCCGCAACTCGAGCTGTGCTTCCGTCGCCTCCGCTAGCCCTTTATCGGCCAGATCCGTCAGGTAGCCGACGGCCACACCTGTGTACTCCGCTACGGCGTAGAGAACCCGAACGGGGACCTCCGCGCTTCCAGCGCCCGTGCGCAACTGAGACCACTGCTCCACAGTCAGATCGATCTCTCGTTCCGCCGCCAGGTCGATCAGCACGGCGACATCGAACTGCGGGCCAGCGGTTCGCGGCGAGGTCTCCAGCAGCCGGAGACGTCGTCCCAGCTCGGCTGGATCCGTGCCGATGGTGGGTTCAAGCCCCTCGTCGTCGGCCGCGGCGTACTTGGACGCCAGACGGGCGATTTCGAGCGGGTGAACGCCGAGGGCCCGGGCGAGGTAATCCCAGTCGTTGATGTTGAACGGAGCGCTGCCGTTCAGGCGTCCGTACAGGTAGCTCGGATCCTTATCGATCCGATCCGCCAACTCTTGTACGGTCAGTCCCGCGCGCCCGCGAAGCTCGGATACCGCACGCGCAACAGCGCGTGCCCACGCCGATGCTTCACCCATCCCACGAACGCCCATACGACTATCGTACGTTCTCGTCAATTAACGAGAACGCCGCAGCGAAAACCGCGAAATTCCGGGCTTTTTGGGCTCCCTCAACCTTCAAGCCGAGATTGATCCTCGGCGTGTCCCTGCGGATCGAAACTCAAGCTTCGGTTTACTGTCGGGACTATGGCTAGGTCAGAGCGTCCCTATCGGCGTCGGAAGGAACCCCTTCTCGATCCACAGCAGCTCGGCTACACCGTCAACGGCAGAAGCAAGCGCGGCTGGGAAGACCTGGCCGAGTTCCTGAAGGTATCGCCTTCAGAGCTGTTCGACATCATGGTGCAGAACCTGCCACTGGACGACTACGGCCGTCCCACGTGGCTTCCTGAGCCGCCTACCGAGGATGGAGTGCTGCAGATGCCGGCCGCATAACGAAAAACCCGCCTAAGCGGCGGGTTTCCCAGAAGTCTTTCGATCCGCTGAGTTTGGCGACTAGGACGGATCGATTTGAGGAAGAACCGGTCGAGGACCGGAGCTTCGTTGTACCCACTTCCAGCAGAAGAGGTATTCACATGGTAGCTCGTGCTGCCCAAAATTCCTACCCACGAAACGTTGTCCCCGACGGCGTGTCGCCCCGGCACCCGGGCGTAGACCGCCCCTCACAGCGACGTGACAGCCGCGGACCCTCACATCGACGAGGCGGACTCGTTCTGCAGCCCCACGACGGTGCCTACGCCCGAGTGCCCGTGTGCCGCCCCTCTGAGTGGCTTCACGCGGTGGAGTTCGCCCTCGCATTGCCCTCCGTGGAAGCCCTCAGACGCCGTTTGCGTGTCGCGGGCGTGCCGACGGTACTCAAGGCGTCGCGGGAATGGGCGGCCGCAGCAGACCGCCGCACGGGCCGTGACGTGGCCATCTCCCACAAGACCGTGGCACAGCGCATCGGCTACGCGGAATCGACCGTCAAGCGCGTCATGCGCTTCCTCACCCGCGTAGGGCTCGTCGTAGAGGTCGCTCGCGGTGCCAACAGGCTCACGCTCGAGCAGCTCGCCGAAGCGCGTCAGCTGGGCGGGTTGCAGCAGCGCACAGTGGCGTCCACTCGAGCGCTCACGATCCCTCGCTCTGTGGACGGCACCCCCCTACCCACCCAACCCACAATTAACGAAACATCCCCGGTTAAGAGATTCCAGCCAAGGCGCGCAAGCGCGCACACGGCCGGCGCTCCGCGCCGATCAGCTTTGAATTCAGTATTCGATTTAGCCGGTTCTCAGCCTCGCTGGACGCCCGAAGTCCAAGATTTCGCCGCACGGCTCGTCCATGAACGCCCACGTCTGCTCTGGACTCCCCGCAGCGCACCTCGGCGAGTCGTTTTCCGGACCCCAGACGGAAAGACCGACCTGCAATGGGTTGGCGGCCGTCACATCGGGCAGATCTGCGACGCGGTGATGAGGCTGCGCCTCATCGAGCGCGGCTGGTCAGTTGCGAAGGTGCTCGAACTCGTGGACCAGCATCGCTCAACGCTTCGTGGCGATATCGACTCCTCTGAGCAGAGAGATCCGCTCGCTTGGCTCGTATGGCTGATCCGGCGCGCAGTCGGGGTGGATGATCTCTCCCCCGCCGTGCAAGCGCAGCGAGACCGCGACCAGGCCGCCGCCGATGCGGCGGCGCGGCGCGCCGCCGACGCCGAACGACGGAAAAGGATCGCCGCTGAGCAGCCAGCGATCGACGCGATCCTGGCCGATATGCACCGACGATTCCCCCGACGCCCTCGGCGCCGCAGCTCGTGAGGTCTCCTACTCCCCCGCCGATGCATTCACTCTGATATCAGCGCCCAGAAATATCGAAGTGATATCAAGTACATATTGATATGCTTTCGCTACTTGATTGCATGCGCTATGCTAGTGATATCACTCACATATTGTTTGGAGATCAACCGTGATCATTCTTGTGGGAAGCCAGAAAGGCGGCGTGGGAAAGTCCACGGTGTCAACGAATCTCGCAGTCGAACTCGCCTATCGAGGCCATGACGTCTGCCTCGTCGACGCTGATGCGCAGCGCTCTACGGCGAGGTGGCACGCCGACCGCATCGAACAGGGGGTCACTCCTCAGCTCGCTTGCGTCGAGAAGCTCGGCAACATCCACTCGACCCTGACGGATCTCGGTGGACGCTACGACATCGTGATCGTGGACGTCGCGGGCAAGGACAGCAAGGAGATGCGCACGGGAATGCTCGCCGCGGACATGTTTCTTGCTCTGACTCAGCCGAGCCAGTTCGATCTCGACACGTTCGAGCACTTGAACGAGCTGATCGAACAGGCGTTGGATCTGAACCCGCGCCTCGACGTGCGCGGCGTGATCACCCGTGCATCTACGAATCAGAGGGTGACCGAGAGCAAGGAAGCGGGGGAGTACCTGGCGGACTTCCCCCTGATCAAACCGGTCCATACGATCATCCGTGATCGCAAGGCCTACCGTGAGGTGATTCCCGAGGGCCTCGGGGTTGTGGAGTGGAAGAACGGGGCCGCTCGCGCGGAGATCCGTGCACTGGCAGCGGAGGTGATGAGCTAATGGCTATCAGGAAGCGCGAAAGGCCCGCGATCGACAGTGCGGCTATCGAAGCATTCGGGGATGCCGCCGACGCGCCCACAGAGGCAGCCAGCGGGCAGCGGGCCAATGTGCCGGCGTCCGGTGCGGCGTCGAGTCCTGCGGGGACCGATGAGTGGCCTGCGGGCATGTCCAAGACGTTTCTGCTGCGCTACCCCGATCCCACGATTCCGGCAGCGATCGAAGAACTCCAGGATCTCCTGAGCCGCAACAAGCACCAGACGATCCTCCTCGCTCTGCGTCGAGGTCTCGACGCGCTGCGCCGTGAAGCCGAAGAGCTTGGCGATCGAGCCGATCTGATCAAATAGCACTCTCGTATCGAAGTGATATCAGAGCGATCTCACCGCGACGTTGCAACGTCTGCGGTGGGCTCGATCATGGGGGAGTGGGAACGAACAAGCGCTATCCGCATCTCGGGAGTCAGCTGGCCGAGGAACGCGAGCTGCGCGAGGCCCGCAAGGGTGGAGCGCTGCAGACTCTCAGCGCCGAGCAGCTGCGCCTGAACTCCCAAGTCGTCACCGTGGTGCCTGACCGGATGAATGTTTGGGGGCTGGCCTGGCTGCGTTTTGGTGACACCGACGTCAGGTCGACTGTCCTGGTGAAGCGGTGGACCGCCGATGCTATCGGCGTCGAGGTCGACGTCGACGGCGACAAGCTGCGGTGCTGGATCTGGCAAGGGGCATGCCAGCGGCTACAGAACCGCGTGGATGGGTGGCGATAGGTGGCTTAGGCGCGAGCCTTGCGACGGTTGGAGCGGTACGAGCTCAGAGCACCGAGGCCGACTCCGATCAGCCCGCCAATGCAGAAGGTCCACGCCGTGAAAGGCAGATCCTGGCCCACAGGCAGCGTCGCCACGAGGTAGGCCCCCAGGAAAACGCCGAGGGCGTTGAAACCCGCCCCGAACGCGACCGCTCGCCCTGGCGACTCTCGCGCGGAGGAGGTGGCGCACATGGCGTGCGTAAGCATCCACAGCCCGACGATCGCGGCGATCAGCGAGAGAAACTCCAGGATCGAATCAACCATGCCCCAGAGGGTACAGGCCGGCGCCGACATGCCTAGCTCTCATCGGTGAGAGGATCACGGAATGGACGTCGCTGCTCTCATCCTCTCGATGCTGTCACTCGTCGTAGCCGTCGTCGGGACTCACCTCGCCAACAAGCGCTCCAAGGAAGCGATGGAGCTGTCCCAGTGCGCTGCCGTCGACGCCCGATGGTCGTCCCTGCAGGAAGCGACGCAGCGGCTCATCGGGTTCGACCCCACCGCCGAACCCGTCGGCGACCGGCTGGCGAATCTACGCATCGCCATGGTCGCGCTCATCGATGAACTGCCGGAGTGGACCCTGCTCGACGAGTGGCTCCAAACCGCGCATGCTCTCGGAGCGGCCCTTGGTCGACAGGTGATGGAGAGCGCGAAGCCCGGCGACAGTGTCGACCAGCGACTCAGCAATCTCGACCCACTCATGACCTGGGCGCAGGTTCTCAGCTCGAATCTTCGGCGTCTAAGAGCCACGGGCCATGACGTGGATGCGCTCGAGAAGCTGACATCTCACAACAAGAGCCTGATCGTGCAGACGCACGAGAAAAACGGATGGGCCCCGCGACCTGACGCGAACCCGCGCATCAGCCCGCTGGAGTAAACGCCGCCCCGGCGCTACTGTGCGTGTCATGTGTGGCCGATTCGCGAACGATGCCAAGACCGATGAACTGATCCGGGAGTACGTCGCTGACGGCGGGAAGCCGGAGGACTGGTGGAAGTCCTGGGCAGGGGCCTACTCGATCGCGCCGACCTCAAGCGCCCCGATCGTACGTAATCGAGGCGAGGGGCGGATGCTGGAACTCGTCCGGTGGGACTGGCAGAAGCCAGCGAACCGGCCGAAGGGGGCCCCGATCATCAACGCCAGGATGGAGAAGCTAGCCATCGGATTCTGGGCGCCGGCGTTCTCCGCGGCCCGATGCATTGTGCCGATGCGCGGGTACTTCGAATGGACGGGGGAAAAGGGCGACAAGACCCCGCACTTCCTCCACGGCGACGGCATGCTTTCCGCCGCCGGCCTCACCTGGTCGATGGAACTCGCGAACGGTGAGCGATCCCGGTGCTTCGTCGTCATCACCCGTGAGGCGCGCGACGCGAGCGGGGAGGTCCATGACCGGATGCCAGCATTTCTCACCCCGGACACGTGGGATGCCTGGCTGACCCCCGAGAAGCTCACAGGAGAGAAGAAGGTCGAGACCCTCGCGATGCTCGAGCACACGTCAGCAGATGTCGCAGCGACGATCACCGAGCACATGGTCGACCGGAAGGTGAACAACTCGCGCACAGCGAACGCCTCAGACTCGTCGCTGATCGAGGCGGTTGGTTGAGCGCGTGACACTCCTGGATCTCGACGCCGGAATGCAGCCTCGGTGCCCGAGCTGCGGCATTGTTATGCGCGACGGCGACGGAGCCTCGACGTGCCCCGACTGTGGGTATAGCGAACGCCATGGCGATGCGGTGATGCCGCCTGAATTTGTCGGGCCAACGATCAACGACGGCTGACAATCGGACGAACGAAGAGAGGGCCAGATCCGTATGATCTGGCCCTCTCTTCGTTCGTTGACCGTCAGGCCGCGGGAGTCACTTCACGTGAACGTTCGCGAGATCGGCGGTTCTGTGGCTGGGCGTTCACCCGGCTAAGGGCCGCGGACAGTGTTTCGTCCGCGAGGAAGGCGTGCTCTGCCGCGGTCAAAACGACTGCGGGTTCGAGCAAGACGCTGCCATCCGGCGATTCGGTGGCGATGTACTGGTCGTGGTGGGCGAGCGAGCCGAGGCTGATCCTCTTGCGAGCGTCCACCTGAATCAGGGTGCTCATAATTGTTCCTCAATGCTTGGGTGTGCGTAGCTGACCGGACCAGTTTAGCGCGAAACTACCCTAAAAGGGCAAGAGGGTAGTATCACGCTGCCCCAATGCCCCCATGTGGTAGCATTGAAGAACTATGAGACTCGACTACAGCGACGAGGCGGCTGACGCGCTCGATGAGTACGAAGCCAACGATCCCGAGCTGTACCGTGCGGTCGATGACATCTTGGAGCTGCTGGAAAACGATGAGACGAATCCCGTCCTGCGACGTCGTCTGATCCGGCCGGCGAACGCGTACGTGGTCGCGCTGCGCCTGTCTCCGCCACGCGACCGCCCTTACTACCTCTTCTGGCTGCCCGAAGAGAATCAGACTGTTGCGTTCATCAAGTACGTCGGGCCGGGCGACCGACCGCTCTGGGCGACAACCTGAGGGGAGCGGGGGAGCCGCCCGCGAGCGTTTTCGTCAGAGTGTGGAGTTCGGCGCTCTTTGGCAGTTCTCTGTGATCGCTCCGTGTCGCGTCTGCTTCTGTGGCGAGTGTGATCAGGGCGTGATTTCTGCTGCGCGGCGATAGAACGTGGAACGAGATATCCCGAGGTCGCGGATGACCTGCACGGTGGTTTCGCCGTTCTGGATGAGGTAAAGCGCGCTGCGTATCTGACTGTCGCTGATCCGCCGGGGCCTCCCGCCGAGATCCTTCCCAGCAGCACGTCTTTTGCTGATGGAGTCGGTGATCCGCTCGCTCTTGATGTCGTGCTCCATTTGCGCGAGAGCGGCCATGATCGTGAACAGCATCGACCCCATCGGTGTGGATGTGTCCACGTCTCCGCCGCCAAGATTCAGGACCCGAAGGCCGGCACCGATTTGGCGGAGCCCTTCCGCGAAAGCGAGCATGTTCTGCGTGGACCGTCCGAGACGGTCCAGCGTGGTGATGACGAGAGTGTCGCCCATCTCCAGTGCATCAACTGCTCGATCGAACTGTGGGCGTGACGCCCGGGCACCCGAGACCCCCTGATCGACGTATAGGTCATCACGCCGGACGCCGGCCGCGAGGAGGTCCGCTTCCTGTCGGTCCGTTGACTGTTGACGTGTTGATACTCGCGCGTACCCGATCAGCTTTTCCACGCGCGCCCCCTAGCGTCCCATAACTAATGGTGAGTACTCGGATTCAAGCACCAACTTAGGACACATAGTTGTGGGACTCGCCGGCATGGAGAAAGCCGCGGCGAGCGTCACGACCCCGCCAGTATCGTCGGGACGTCCTGAAACTCTAGCGATACGAGACAATCGGCCGAGGTGTCGCCAACCGTCGAAGCGCTTGCGTGGTCACCGGCTACCATCTCACTATGCCTACCGGAGCTGCACATGACCGATTCGTGAACAAGATTGAAAACGGGAAGGTGGTCGATCAAGAATCTTTCCCTTGTCGCTGCACGATCGGTGAAGATCATCTCGACGACTCTTCCTCATGGGGGGATCAGGAGAACGACCGCGACGGTGTTGACACCGGCTTCGCTGGCGATGAAGAGATCTGGCTGTCTAGCGGGATGGACGACGATTACGATTTTCGCTCGTGAAGGATCGCTAGAGCGTAGCGTTCCCCGAGAATAGGCGGCCCTCAAGAGGACGCCTAGGGGTTGCGGAACCCGTCCCCGGGCCGGCATACATCACCGAATAGCACGGACCAACCGAGGCGATCAACGACCGCCTCGAGCACCCGCGCGGCTCCGACCCCGGCTTACGCAATTTCACCCACTACATCGTCAGTTCGCTCCTGGAGGCCGCCGGATTCAGACCCCGACTACACCTCGATCGTGAAGAGCCGGTTTGTCATCTCGGGTGACACGATCAGTGCATGAACTCGTGTCATGGACGTTGTCATATCCGGCGACAGCTTCCCGGGCAGGCGCGTGAGCCGGAGGTCACTCCATCGGCTTGATGTGCGACTCGATGAACTCGATCTCGGCGGCGTCAAGACTGTACTTTGCGTAGAGTTGCGCGTCTATCTCAGGGATCGATCTCGACCAGTCGACGTCGGAGGTGGACGTGAAGTCCTGGGAGGGGACGTACTTCCAGACATGGCGCTTGTTGTCCTGGGTTACCTTCCGGACCCCCAGCATGGCGCGAGCAAACTTGGTGCTGATGTACTTGCGGCAGGCGTCAGCTTCGTTCTGATTCTCGAATGCTCCGATTGTGATGAACGTGTAGGTCGCGCCTACATCGGGGCCGAGGACGACTGGGCTCACGAGCACTTCTCCGAGGGCGCCTGACCCATTGACCTTCGATATCGCGACCTTAAACTTGCGCAGGTTGTCGGGGCCAGCGAAGTAGTCTCGGCGAATCCAGCGAAAGACACGTCTGCTTTGCACCCGTCCAAGTACCTTGATGTACTCATGACCGTCGTGGGGGAGTTCGTCATAGAACAGGAACGCAACGTTCTCGAACGCGTTGGTGCTGACCTGGAACTGCGCGTCGCTCGACATTAACGCGGCGGCTTGGGGGTTCTCGTCATGCATCCGCTGCGTGTAGCGGAAAGACCGTCCGGTCGTTACTTGACTCTCAATCGACGGAGCACCGATCGCCGCAACCCGGTGCAGGATGTCGTTAAGCTCCGGGTACTTGGTAAACGTGCCGATCGGCTCGCCGGCCTCAGCTCGATCGCGATACGTAACAGCGACCCCGCCTTTGATGTCAGTCCCAGGGAACAACTCGCCGCTGTTGGGCACGTAGTGGGGCACTGCGAGGTGGGCGTCGGCGAGCATCCTCTCGTTCCAGGATTTCGGTGTAAATCCTGCGTTGAACAGGAAGCGCGCAGGCGTGATTAGCACTACCTTGTTGCCAACCTCGTACGCAGCGTCCATGAATCGGTGATAGATCGGCATGTCGCGCGTGCCTCCGCCCTGGGCTTCCTCCTGGTACGGCGGGTTGCCGATAACGACATCGAACTTCTTGGCCATGTCAGTTCTCTCCCAGCATCTCGTCGACCACTCGCTCGCGTTCCTCTATGGTCATGCGCGCGAGGTCACCGACCCGGAAGTGGCCGGAATCCTCGAGCCAGGCCCGACGCTCTGCCACACCGCCGCTCACAGCCTCCAGGGTGATGTCGTGCAGGATCTTGTTGGGGCTCATCTCGAACACCTGCCGGGTCAGGATGTGTCGTAACCGCTCGTCCTGGTCAGGGAACACGTCGGCGAGCCCCTGGTCGAGGCGGCGGACGATCTGCATGCAGAATAGGCCGGCAGTGGAGAATAGGTCGGCGAACGTCTTATCCGGGTCGGAGAAGATGCCCGGGTTCTCCTTCTCCAGCGTGTCGCACATCAGCTCCACGACGGGCCTCGGGGTGAACACGAGAGAGGTCTTCTGTTGCGGGATGTACGCGAAGATGTCTTCAGTCAGTGCAGGGTTGAAGTAGTCGGAGAGGTCGGCCTTCTTGTTCAGGAACTCCTGGATCGCCTGATTGAAAACGGCCTCGTCGAATAGACCCGGCACTCGGCTGACTTCCCCCGTCGTCTCGTCGGTCACGTCGCGACCGTCGCGGAGCTTGCCAAAATCGTCTTCGGTGATCCCGCTGATCTCCGCGAACACGTCGTCAGGGGTGTAGTCGTCGAAGTTGGCGAGCGTGGTGTCGCGGTCGCCATAGGCCATGAGGAACATCGGTATGGTGCGCGCGAACCCGCGTAGGTGGTCGCGCGCGGCATCCATCGTCTTGTTCGCCCGCGACTGAGCCTTCTTCGTCTCCTCGCGCGTGACGACGGTCTGGGTGACGCTATCGAGGGTGCTGTGGAAGATCCCGAGCACCTTTGCGTCGAGCTCGGCCCTCGCTTCCTCCAGCTTCGCGTCGAGCGCAAGGAACTCAGTTTCAGTGGCCGTATCCGCACGCTCGGCGTCGATGTGGTTCATTGCGATCTGGTGGTCGACGTAGGCGCGCTCCACTCTGGTCTTCACCTGCGCTGCGGTCGTCTTCTCGTCACTCTCGATCTGCTTGGCCGTCATCCCGTACTCGGCCGCGACCTTGGCCCTTGTCTCGCGCGCCTTCTCGGTGACGACCGCGGCGATCTGTTTGGCGGCCTCCGCGGCCTTCGTCGTGGCCGGGTCGAAGTGTGGCACATCGGCGTCGGAGTAAATCGGCTTGCCCAGCTCGGCGATCTTCGGATTGATGACGGTGCCGAAGTCGACCTGCACGTTGCCGTCGGCGTCGGTGGTGGGCGGCGGGAGTGGAACCTTGACGGGGTCGCCCTTCTTGGCCTTGTTCTCCTTCGCGACGGGCAGCTGGTTGAGGATATCTTGGAAGTGCTCGACGGCGCGGAAGATGCCCGACACATTCGTGAACAGCAGGTTCGAAAGGAATCCCCGGCGCACGACCTCGCGGGCTTTGAAGACCTGGGGGAAGGTAAGCACCTGGGCAGCGTCGAGTTCGATCATCCGACCCTCGGTGTCTTCACCGAGGATGGGGAAGAAGTTCAGCAGGCGACGGATGTTCTCCCTGCGCTCACCCGCATCGCTTGGGGGGTGAGCGGCGAGGTTATTCGCGAACGCGTCGAATATCGTGAGCGTGCGTTCGGGGGCGAAGTCGAAGATGTAAGCGTTCTTCTTCTGGAACATCTTGTCGCCGCGCGTGAACGTGCACGGGTTCTGCGAGCGGAACGCCGCCTGCATGTAGAGAGCGGGGGAGGAGAGGTTGGACAGCATGATGACCGCCGTCCATTCTGGAACGGTGACGCCCGTCGTGAGCTGACCCACCGACAGCGTGATCGTCTTGCCGCCCTCGGCCTCCGCTGTCGCGATGGCGGTATGGACCTTATCGAGCGAGCGCCCGACGGTCAGGGCGTCGTCGGCATCCTCGTCGAGCCCGTCGTTTTCGCCGACATTCGGTCGACCATCGCCGGCCGCGAGAACGACAGTGTATTCGCCGAAGACGGGATGCTTCTTCAGTAACCGTTCGAGAGCCTTGGCCGACGCGACGCGGTTGAGTAACCAGAACGAGTGCCGGATCTCGGTGCGCAGCTCGGGAGTAGAAAACGGATACTTCTCCTGAGTCGCCAGCGCATCCAGGAACCGAACCACATCGGCCTCGTAGACGAAATAGCCGTTGTCCTTCGTGGCGAAGAACTCCGCTAGGTCGAAGGTGTAGTCGACGTTCCCAGCATCGTCATCGAGCGCGACACCTTCCGCGAGACGCTCGGTGAGCATGCGGGAGAGCTGGTAGGTCAGCAGGTTCAGCGTCGGGAGCTGCTCATACGGATTGTCGACGGAGCGGTCTGACCAGCTCGCTTTAGCTTCCTGCTCGTCCTCGTAGGTCCAGTTGAAGATCTGATCTGCGCTGAATCGCCCCGACGCCAGCGCCTTGAACGGGGTGCCCGACAGGTGCAGTGTGTGGCTGCGCGTGATCTGGTTGAACGCGACATCCGTCTTGCTCGTATCGACGCCCTCGTGCGCTTCGTCGATGACGAGCAGATCCCAGTCAGCGTCAGCGATGTGCTTGAGCTTGTCGAACGGGCCGCCGAAGTACTTCGACCCCTTGAGATCCTGCAGTGACACGAACTCGATGACTCGCGGATCATTGTCCACATGCTCCAGGGAGTACGCCCTCCACTGCTCCCGCGTCATCGGGCCGCGTTCGGCGAGGGCGGGAGACTCGGACACGAACTGGTAGGTGGTCTGATGGGCGATGAACCGCTGATAGTCGTCGAACCAGGAGTTGGCGATCGCTGGGCGGTTGGTGACGATCAGCACGCGCCGGGCATCCATCTTCCGCACCAGGTCGTACGTCGTCAGCGTCTTGCCAAAACGTGGCTTCGCGTTCCAGAGCACCTCATCCGCATCCGGCGCACCAAAGGCCGACAGTGCCTGGGCGACAGCCTGCTTCTGTTCGGGACGGAGCTCGTAGTCATCCTGCGAATTGCCGGCCGGCGTGATGAACGACTTGGAGGCGAACTCGAGGAAGTATTGCTGGCTCGACTTCGGCGCGCCGGCGAATCTGTGCCACTCGGTGCGGCTCGGGGTGTTGGCGGCATCGACCTCGCGCTCGATGCCATGCTGCTTGAGGAACGCGTGGAAGTCGGAGTCGCGGAACGTGCCACCGTCTTCGGTAATGAACGCCGCGCGATACGCCCAGCGCTTCACCTTTGTGATGTTGAGCTGACTGCCCTGCTGCGCGATCCGCTTGTCGGCCGACTCCTGCTCGGTGTAGCCGATCTTCTCCCACCCGTCGTACTTCGGAATGTCGGGCGTCGTCCACGAGTAGATGTAGGGCACAACCTCGCGGAACGTGCTGATGTTTGGGCTAGGCACCGGCTCTCACTTCTTCATAGACGCGATCGATCCGGCACACAGCGTACGAGTCGTACACCGTGAAGTCGAAGCCGCTGTCATCGCGCAACGAGGCGAGCGAGAACGGTTCACGCTGCACGCTGCCAGAGGAGTGGCTGACGCGGGTCCACCACGAGAACTGGATCTCATCGCCCCGCCAGTCGCGGCCCGTCAGGGTGTTGCCGCGGATGATGTTCTTGTCCACCAGGAAAGACGCCGCCCGCATGAGATCGGTGTCGAGGCCATGCGGCGTGTCGTGTCTGGCATGGAAGTCGCTGAACTCGGTGAGCATGGCCGCCCGGGCATCCTCGTGGTTGTCCTCGAGTAGTTCGATGCCGTAGATCGATGCAAGCGCGAAGAGTGACTCGTCTGCCCACGAGTCGGGCGCGAGCCGCTGCTCGATTGCGCGGAGCTTGCGGTGCAGGATCGCGACGAGAAAGTTCCCGTCGCCGGCGGCCGGTTCGAGGAACGTTTTGTCGATGAAGCCATGCCCGTCTTCGAGGTCATGGCTAACGAGATCGAGCATCTGGTCGACCATGTGGCGCGGCGTGAACACCTCACCGTACGCCCTCACACGGTGCCGAGACTTCACGATGCGCTCCTCGATGACCAAAGCCATCAGCGGGCGTCTCCGTCGGTGTTGATCACGGTGCTGCCCCTTCGAACGGCCGGTGAGACCATCATGCCGTGCGTGACAGACACGCTGCGTCATTGGCCGCCACGGATGACACTACCGGCCGGACAATCTCTCTGTCGCCGCGGAGTAGCGCGCGCCGAAGTTCGAAACGGACTGCAGAAGCTCAGGACTGAAGCGCCCTCGTCTTTTCTTAGAGACTCCTGACCTTGGAAACGAGGATGGAGTCATGGTGTCGTTCAGGGATCTGGGAGGCCTGCGGCGCGTCGGCGTTCTCCAGAGGAGAAGGCGGCAGCGGTCCGGATGGTGCGAGCCTGCGAGCGGGGCTCGGGACTGAGCATGGGACACTTCGGCGGGTAGCGTCGCAGCTTGGCAGGCACAACTTGACGAGGATGACCAGCCCGACGCGATCACCGTTTTCGTTACCCATCTCCGCCATGTGGCGTGGTTCACTGGAAGGAGGAGGTGCCGATATGTCTGGATTCGACGTCGTAGCAACGTGGCCTGAGCTGTTTGTCGACGTCGACGAACAGCAGAAAGACACCGTCCGCCAGGTGTTCGCGACAGAGCATGTCTCCGGCTGGGAGCCCGATCGAGACGCCGTCGCTGATCTCGTTGCTTTCACCCTCGGACACATCGACTTCGACGCGTATTTGAGCCGTTCCGCGGACCGCGCAGCCGCGGTCCGAACTGCCAGTTGACGTGGCCACAGGCTGGGAAGCTTGGGAGTCTTACTTCTATCCCGAGACGTACGATCCTGCCACGCAGCAGGGCACGTTGCGCAATAAGTTCGGGGAGCGTGACGCTCACCGGCTCGACATCCGGGAACGCGCAGCCTCCGCGGCCCGGGCGCAGCAGCTCGGTGCCGGTCTCGTCGACATCGAGCGCTCGTTCGGTATCGAGCACCTGCAGGCGATTCACCGGCACCTTTTCCAGGACGTCTACGACTGGGCCGGCGAGATCCGCACTGTGCGGATGCAGAAGGACGAGGGGAGCGAGTTCGCTCAGCCTCGCCGTGGCGAAGTTCAGGAGTTGCTCGACCAGGTGCAGGAGCACGTGCGATCGGTGCAGTGGCATCTGATTGATCGCCGGGGTTTCGTCAACAACATCTCGGCCGTCGTCGCCTTCACGAATACCGGTGGAAGTGCACTATTCGATCGAGAACTATCCGTACCGCGCGAATAGCAGATTCCAGCGGCCCTGGACTACGCGCGACGGAAAGCTACCGGCGGGGGTGACGTGAAGCTGTTGAGC
>Ga0116169_1000622_pt1 | contig 34740 bp, 28 predicted proteins | sample AD_UKC130_MetaG_FD_89796 | JGI IMG/M metagenome (GOLD analysis project Ga0116169, IMG submission 89796) | Active sludge microbial communities of municipal wastewater-treating anaerobic digesters from Canada - AD_UKC130_MetaG | ecosystem: Engineered > Bioreactor > Anaerobic > Digestate | place...
AGTTAAGCCCGATAGCGCCGATGGTACTGCATTAGATGCGGGAGAGTAGGTCGCCGCCGTATTATATAAAAAGCCTTCGAGGATGTTTTTTCATCACTGCGAAGGCTTTTTTTATTGTGATAAATCTTATAAATTGACTTGCTTCATACCAAAAAAACTTAACATACAGCTAGAATGCAATATATTTTGTACTTTTGCATGAATTTAAGAAATAAGAGATAAAAGGTATTTATACAATGCATAATTTAGAACTCAGTGAGCAGGAAATTATTCGTAGACAAAGTCTTGACGAGTTGAGAAAATTTGGAATAGAGCCTTATCCTGCCGAATTATACGAAGTAAATGCTTATTCAACCGATATAAAAAACAAATTCAAAGACGACGGTGAAAAACATCAAGTAAGCATCGCAGGGCGTATCATGAGTCGCCGCATCATGGGCAAAGCTTCTTTTGTTGAGTTGCAAGATTCCAAAGGACGAATACAAGTTTATGTGACGCGTGATGATTTATGTCCCGAGGAGAATAAAGATTTTTACAATATTGTTTTCAAAAAATTGCTTGATATTGGCGATTTTATTGGTGTTAAGGGATATGTTTTTCGTACACAAACAGGCGAAATTTCTGTTCGTGCACAATCGTTGACTATTCTCGCTAAATCGCTCCGACCCTTACCTATCGTGAAAATGAAAGATGGGGTAGTGTATGATAAATTTAATGATCCCGAACTACGCTATCGTCAACGTTATGTCGATTTGATAGTAAATGAAGAGGTTAAAGAAATTTTCATAAAGCGCACGAAAATATTTAATGCCATGCGCGATTTTTTTAATCAGCGCGGTTATCTCGAAGTGGATACACCTATTTTGCAAAGTATACCGGGAGGTGCTGCTGCTCGTCCCTTTATTACCCATCATAATGCGCTCGATATCGATCTTTATTTGCGTATTGCCAATGAATTATATTTGAAACGACTCATTGTTGGAGGCTTTGACGGTGTTTATGAATTTGCGCGCGATTTCAGGAATGAAGGGATGGATCGTACTCATAATCCTGAATTTACGGTACTTGAAATTTATGTTGCCTACAAAGATTATGTATGGATGATGGAGTTCGTGGAGCAAATGTTGGAATACGTCACCATGCAGGTGTTGGGCACAACGAAAGTGAAAGTTGGAGAAAACGAAATTGATTTCAAGCCACCATACCAACGTATTACCATGATAGATGCCATAAAAAAATATACAGGGGTCGATATTACCGGCATGAGTGAGGAAGAGCTTCGAAGGGTGTGTGAACAACTGGGTATCGAGCAAGATGAAACGATGGGGAAAGGCAAGCTGATCGACAAAATTTTTGGAGAAAAGTGTGAACCTCATTTTATACAACCGACTTTCATAATCGATTATCCTATCGAAATGTCGCCGTTATGCAAACGTCATCGCGAAAATCCACAGCTGACGGAACGATTCGAATTGATAGTCAATGGAAAAGAATTGGCAAATGCTTATTCGGAATTAAATGACCCGATTGATCAGCGTGAACGTTTTGAAGAGCAACTTCGTCTTTCAGAAAAAGGAGATGATGAGGCGATGTTTATTGATCATGATTTTCTTCGAGCGTTAGAATATGGTATGCCGCCAACGGCGGGAATGGGTATAGGAATGGATCGTTTAACTATGCTTCTTACCGGCCAAACAGCTATTCAGGAAGTTTTATTGTTTCCACAGATGCGACCGGAAAAACCCATAAAAAAAGACTCGCCTGATAAATATAAGGCAATTGGTATTTCAGAGGAATGGGTGCCGGTTTTGCAAAAAGCAGGATACAATGAAGTAAAGAGCTTAAAGGATGTTAATCCAAATAAATTACATCAAGAACTTTGCGGATTAAACAAAAAATTTAAACTCGGATTAAACAATCCTACCCTTGAAATGGTTAAAATATGGGTAGCCAATGCGGAAAAATTATCCTAAATTTGCTACCTTAAATTTAAAGCTATCATGGAGTCAGTAGGAAACATTTGTATTGTAGGTGGGGGAACTTGGGGTACTGCCTTGGCAAAAATTGTGTTGATGAATCAAAAGCATATCAATTGGTACATTCGACGCACAGAGCAGATAGAAAATTTTTACAAATTAGGACATAATCCCGATTATCTCGCCAATGTAAAATTCAATTTGGCTCAAATTACTTTTTATTCTAATCTCGAAAGGGCCATCAAGGACTCAGATACAATCATATTGGCTATTCCATCTCCTTTTGTGAAGCAATATTTTAAAAAAATTTGGAACAGTGTTTTTAGGGGAAAATTTATTGTTTCGGCTATAAAAGGTATTATTCCGAATGAAAATATGGTGGTCAGTGAATATTTTGCCTACAATTTTAAGGTGCCATTGGAAAATATAGGTGTATTGTCGGGCCCTTGTCATGCCGAAGAAATTGCTCTTGAAAGGTTATCGTTTCTTACTTCAGCTTGTAAAGATATACAAAAAGCAACTGTTTTGGCTGATGCCATACGATCGCGCATTTTGCATACCTCTGTTTCGGAAGATGTAACGGGAATTGAATTGGCTTCGGTTTTGAAGAACATATATGCTATTGCGGCAGGTGTTTGTCAGGGGTTGCTATATGGAGACAATTTTCAAGCCGTTCTGATGGCTAATTGTGCGAAGGAAATGGAGCGTTTTCTAAGAGAAGTCGTGCCTTTTGATCGAAACATTTGCGAACAACATTATTTAGGGGATATGCTTGCCACCGGTTATTCGCAATTTAGCCGTAATCGTACCTTAGGTACTATGATTGGAAAAGGGTATTCCGTAAAAACGGCCCAACTGGAAATGGAAATGATTGCTGAAGGATATTATGGAGCAAAATGTATTGTGGAAATGAATCGGCGATTTAAAATTCATATTCCTATTGTAAATACGGTTTATCGCATTTTGTATGAAAAGACGTCTCCGAAAGCGGAAATTGAAAAACTGGTCGAATATTTTTAAAATAAATGGTTTATGGACAGTATAAAGATGAATATTCAATATGTGTATAATTGGTTACCCGAAGCAGACATTTTAAAACAAGGGGCCAATGCAATCGCATGTAATCAAGCATTGTATGATGGCAGTCGGGAGGGAAGCGATTTTCTCGGATGGGTAAGGTTGCCTTCTTCCATTACTGATGATCAATTCAAAGAAATAGAAAATACAGCAGCATTTTTGCGATCGGTTTGTGATGTGGTGGTTGTGGTAGGTATAGGGGGGAGTTATTTGGGTGCTAGAGCTGTAATTGATGCATTGAATAATTCATTTGATTGGTTACAAACAAAAAGAGAACATCCGGTAATGGTTTATGCCGGGAATAATCTGAGTGAAGATTATCTTTATGAGTTGATTAAATATCTTGAAAATAAGAGTTTTGGGATTATTAATATTTCTAAATCGGGAACAACTACAGAACCGGCAGTTGCTTTTCGTCTTTTAAAGGATTTACTGGAAGAGAAAGTCGGAAAATCTGAGGCCCGTAATCGTATTGTTGCTATTACAGATGCTAAGAAAGGCGCCCTTAGAACATTGGCGACCATGGAAAAGTATAAAACGTTTGTAATTCCCGATGATGTAGGCGGACGTTATTCCGTTCTTACCCCTGTGGGTTTATTGCCTATTGCCGTGGCCGGTTTTGACATTCGTAAGCTAGTTCACGGTGCGGCAACTATGGAAAAGAATACCGGTCCAAATATAGCATTCGAATATAATTTATCGGCTATTTATGCCGTTATTCGAAACGAATTGTATAAGAAAGGGAAAAAGATAGAGATTTTGGTAAACTACCATCCTAAGCTTCATTATTTTGCTGAGTGGTGGAAACAGCTCTTCGGAGAAAGTGAAGGAAAAGAAAATAAAGGAATTTTTCCTGCGGCCGTTGATTTTACAACCGATCTTCATTCCATGGGACAGTGGATACAGGAAGGTGAACGTACCATTTTCGAGACAGTTATATCCATAAAAGAGCCGAACTACAATGTTGAAATTCCTTACGATAACCAAAATCTTGATGGACTTAATTATCTTGCAGGAAAGCGTGTGGATGAAGTGAATAAAATGGCCGAACTCGGTACACGCATTGCACATGTTGATGGAGGCGTGCCAAACATACTTATTGAAATTCCAAAATTGGATGAGGAATCCATTGGCAAACTTATTTACTTTTTCGAAAAAGCTTGCGGAATAAGTGGTTATATTTTGGGTGTGAATCCGTTTAACCAACCGGGAGTTGAGGCATACAAAAGAAACATGTTTGCTTTGCTCGAAAAACCCGGCTATGAAGAGGAAACCAAGGCTATAAAACAAAAATTGTCTACCTCCTATAAGGGTTAAAAGGTTTTTAGACAATCGTACTATATTGTTATAAATGTAAAGGAATTTATTAAGGGGGAAAAACATGTTTTCCCTCTGCTTTTGTTATTGATTTGTATTTCAATTTTTAATTTTTAATCGCATATTGTTTAATGGTAAAACTATTCAAAAAATATCTTCAAACTCATCATTACCCGAATTTTGATCTGCGCGCTGTTCTTTTTGATATGGACGGTGTATTGTATGATTCCATGCCCAACCATGCCCGCTCGTGGCAGCAAACCATGGAAGAATTTGGATTTAAAACGACAAAACCCAAAGAATTTTATTTGCACGAAGGGCGACCAGGAAAATTCACTATAAATATTATTTTTCAAAGAGAATTGGGTCGCGATGCTACTGATGAAGAAATAGAAAAACTATACAGTCGTAAAACCGAACTTTTTTCACAATATAACTCAGGAAAAATTATGCCGGGTGCCCGAGAAGTATTGGAGATGGTTAAATCATATGGATTGTTACCGGTTTTAGTAACCGGTTCAGGTCAACCGTCATTACTGAATAAACTGAACGAAGATTTTCCCGGTTTTTTTACTCCCGATACGATGGTTACGGCTTTCGATGTAAAATTGGGCAAACCTCATCCCGAACCTTTTCTTATTGGATTAAAAAAGGCCGGTAATTTGCAGCCAAATCAGGCCATCGTGATTGAAAATGCACCTCTGGGTATTGAGTCTGCCCATAAAGCGGGTATTTTTGTAATTGCTGTAAATACCGGCCCTTTACCCGATTCCGTGTTAAGAGAAGCCGGTGCCGATCTTGTACTAGATTCTATGCTGACACTCAAAGAAAAACTTCCTGATATCATATCAATCACTCAATCGGTTTATAATGAGGTGGATATGGCATAAAATCAATCCGAATTAAATGATATCTTAAATATCTTACGTTGTACCGTGACAATTTCTTATCTTTGTGATAACAACTTTCAAAATCTTTTTGCTATGGATATTAATCGGTTTGGATTCATAAGAGTAGCTGCTGCATCGCCGAATGTAAAGGTTGCGGATTGTGACTATAACGTTTCAGAGATAAAATCGATGATCAATGATGCTATCAAAGATCATGTGCAAATTCTATGTTTTCCTGAACTTTGCATTACTTCCTCTACTTGTGCTGATCTTTTTTTTCAGACAACTTTGCAGAAAAAAGCTGTTTCTTCGTTGATGAATCTTGCCGATTTCATGCGGGATAAACCTTCGATCGTTGTGATTGTTGGGTTGCCTTTGCCGGTGAAGAATAGCCTTTACAACGTAGCAGCGGTGATTTCCACTGAAGGCATTTTGGGCTTTGTTCCCAAAATATTTATTTCGAACAGTAACAAGTTTTATGAAAAAAAATGGTTTGTAAGTGGAGAAATGTTGACTGATTTTGTTGTAGAAATTAATGGTGAAAATATACCTATCGCACCGGGAGGAACGATTTTTCAAACACCTTTCGGGAATTTCGGTGTCGAAATTTGTGAAGACCTTTGGATGCCCATACCTCCTTCTTCTCATCTTGCTATGCAGGGGGCCGATATTATTTTTAATCTTTCGGCGAGTAACGAATTGGTTGGAAAGAATAATTACCTTAAATCACTGATCTTGCAACAATCGGGACGTTGTTTGTCGGCTTATGTGTATTCGTCAGCCGGCAACGGAGAATCAACCACTGATCTGGTTTTTTCAGGTGCTTGTTTTATCGCTGAAAATGCTACAATGCTTGCAGAAGGTAAACGATTTTCGATCGAAAATGAAATGATTGTTGCAGATATTGATATTGATGCCTTGCGTAATGAGCGGATCAAAAACTCTAACTACTTCATACAGAAAGAAAAATCTTGTAATGAGATTATTTGTGCTATTGATCCGATTTCTGTTCCATTTATGTACCGAGAAATCAACCCTCATCCGTTTATTCCGTCCAGATCTTTCGAAAACGAAAACTTAAATGAAGTATTTAACATTCAGGTGCACGGACTGATAAAAAGGCTACAGCATACCGGAATCAGAAAAGTTGTCATTGGGGTATCAGGAGGATTGGATTCCTCGCTTGCATTTCTTGTGGCAACAAAGGCATTTGATATCCTTGGTATTCCTCACGAGAATTTATACGGCATTACGATGGCAGGTTTTGGCACAACAGAAAAAACGTATAAAAATGCCGTTATGCTCATACAATCAATCGGTGCAACGCTAAAAGAAATTCCTATTGTGGATTCAGTAAAACAGCATTTTAAGGATATCGAATTTGATGAAAAGGATCATAGCGTTACTTTCGAAAATGCTCAGGCACGTGAACGCATGCAAATTCTTATGGATTATGCCAACAAGATAGACGGTTTGGTTGTGGGTACGAGTACGTTATCGGAACTGGCATTAGGTTGGACTACTTATAATGGGGATCACATGTCAATGTACAGTATAAATGCCGGTGTTCCAAAAACATTGGTAAAATCGCTTGTACGTTGGATAGCCGAAACTCAAATTGAGGGAGCTGTCAAAGATATTTTGTACAATATCCTTGCAACGCCGTTCAGTCCCGAATTGTTGCCGGCCGATGAAAAAGGCGAAATTATCCAAAAGACCGAGGATTTAGTAGGTCCATATGAATTGCATGATTTTTATCTCTATCGTATGTTCCGTTTTGGAGACGAACCCAAACGAATTGTTTTTCTTGCCGGTCAAGCTTTTAAAAATAAATATTCCACAGAAGAAATTGTGAAATGGTTAAAGGTATTTTACAAGCGTTTTTTTTCTCAGCAATTTAAACGTTCCTGCCTGCCGGATGGTCCTAAAGTGGGTTCTGTTAATTTGTCGCCTCGTAGCGATTGGCGTATGCCGAGCGATGCAGAGGTAAAAATATGGTTAGAACAATTGGAAAACTAAGTAAAAACATTTTTTTTCATGCAACAGCTTTTCTCCTTATTTAAAAATTATACCGGAAAATCGAATCCTGAAATCGAATTTATTCCTTCATCGGGTTCGAACCGGAGATATTTTCGTCTAAGAAAAGATAATTTTTCTTTAATTGGTGTTGCGGGGGAATCCCAAGGAGAAAATCGTGCTTTTATTGAACTTGCCAGACATTTTTACAGACAACATTTAAATGTTCCGCAAGTGGTTGCAGTTTCCGAAGATGAAATGTTTTACCTTCAGGAAGATTTAGGAGATCTAATTTTGTTTGACGCTATAAAAGCGGGTCGTTCTACGGGCGTTTTTAGTCACGATGAAAAAGAGTTGTTGCATAAGACCATTGCATTATTAGCCGATTTTCAGGTGAGAGGTGCACAAGGTCTCAATTTCGATGTGTGTTATCCATTGCCGGAATTCAATCGTCGTTCAATAAACTGGGATTTAAATTATTTTAAATATAATTTTTTGAAAACGACGGGCATGGATTTTCGAGAAGATTTGTTGGAGAACGATTTCGATAGGTTTACCGAGTCTTTATTGGAAGACAAAAGTGATACGTTTATGTATCGAGATTTTCAGTCGCGCAATGTGATGTTGGTGAACGGAGATCCTTATTTTATTGATTTTCAGGGAGGAAGGAAGGGCCCTGTGTATTATGATGTGGCATCGTTTCTGTGGCAGGCAAAGGCTAATTTTCCGCCCGACTTGCGCGACGAATTAATTTTGACATACCTTGATTCGTTGAAAAAATACATAGATGTTGATGTGTCGAATTTTTTGGAACGATTGCGTCAATTTGTTCTTTTCCGCATGCTACAGGTATTAGGTGCCTACGGATTTCGGGGATATTTTGAAAAGAAACCCCATTTTATCCAGAGTATTCCTTTTGCGTTGAATAATTTACGAGAATTGCTGAAAGATGGATTCGATGAATATCCTTATCTTACAAAAGTGTTAAAAGAGATGGCGGAACTCAAGCAGTTTTCCGATCTTAAAAAACGCGAATTGGAAGTGCGGGTTGTAAGTTTTGCTTATAAGAAAGGGATTCCTGAAGATCCTTCGGGTAATGGCGGCGGATATGTGTTTGATTGTAGGGCTATTAACAATCCCGGGAAATATGAACGGTATAACAATTTTAACGGATTAGATGAACCGGTGATTGAATTTCTGGAAGAAGATGGAGAAATAGTTGAATTTCTTGATACTATTTATCCTTTAGTGGATAATCATGTCAAACGATATATGGATCGGAGCTTTACCAATTTGATGATTGCTTTTGGGTGTACGGGTGGGCAGCATCGTTCGGTTTATGCAGCACAACATGTTGCTGAACATATTTCTAGGAAATTCGGGGTAAAAGTTGTGCTAATTCATCGGGAACAGAATTTGGAACAAGAATTTAAAAGCCGAAACTGATTTTTTTAATCGTATCTTAATTTTTTATATCATGAAAGCGATGATTTTTGCTGCGGGTTTAGGTACACGGTTAAGACCCTTAACCGATACCGTGCCTAAAGCATTGATTTCTATAAAGAACAAACCTTTGCTCGAACATGTGATTGAGAAATTGAAAGCTGCAGGTTTCAATGAAATTATTATCAATATTCATCATTTTGGGCAGCAAATCATCGATTTCGTTCAGTCGAAAAATTATTTTGGTATTCGAATCGAATTTTCCGATGAACGAGAGAAACTTCTCGATACAGGTGGTGCATTAAAAAAAGCTGCAGGATTTTTTGACGATGGAATGCCTTTTCTTATTCACAATGTGGATATTTTGTCGAATGTAAATTTGAATGAATTATATGAATTTCATAAAAAACATGCTTATTTAGCGACTTTAGTGGTTAGCCCACGTAAAACATTCCGTAATTTACTATTCGATGAAAATAGGTTGCTTAAAGGTTGGATAAACACCAAAACAGAAGAAATACGATCACCTGTTTCCGATTTCGACCCGGTGCAATACACTGCATTGGCTTTTTCCGGCATTCATGTTTTAGATCCTATTGTTTTTAATTTTATGAATAATTTTCCGGAGAAATTTTCAATTATCGATTTCTATCTTTCTATTTGTAATCGGGAGAAGTTGTATGGATATGTCCCCCCAAACCTGCAATTAATTGATGTTGGAAAGCTTGATTCGCTTTCTCAAGCCGAGAAAATACTTTGATTTTTTGATTCATTTTGCTGTGGCGAAAATATAAGAAAATTTCAAAGTTCTCATTATTTTTTACACAATTTTTTTCGCATCTTTGTAAATAAGTACGATATTGATAGAATTGAATAAGCAGGCAAAAATCAGTAAAAATGGAAAAGCAGAAACGTCAACAGAAAGTAAAAGTAGTAGAAAAACCTGTTCTGGTTCCGGATATCGGTAAATTGCCACCCCAGGCAAAAGAATTGGAAGAGGCGGTTTTGGGTGCACTGCTGCTCGAGAAAGATGCTTATTTTATTATTAGTGAAATACTTAAGCCCGAAAGTTTTTATGATCCTGCTCATCAGATGATTTTTGGAGCTATTCAGAATTTAGCTGTCCAGCAGAAACCTATCGATGTGCTCACTGTGGTTGAAGAACTGAAAAGAGGAGGTGAGTTGGAATCGGTTGGTGGAGCAGTATATATAGCGGAATTGACTGAAAAAGTAGCTTCAGCAGCACATATTGAATATCACGCGCGTATTATTGCACAAAAATATTTAGCACGCCAACTCATTTCTTTTTCTTCCGAAATTACTCAGCAGGCTTTTGATGAAACTGTGGATGTGGATGATTTGATGCAGGAGACCGAAGGCCGCTTGTTTGAAATTTCGCAGCGTAATATGAAGAAGGATGTTATTCAGATTAATCCTATTATCAAGGAAGCCCTGGATAATCTTCAGGTTGCTGCAAATCGTAAGGACGGACTTAGTGGGCTGCGTACCGGTTTTAAAGAATTGGATAAGATGACCTCTGGTTGGCAAAATTCCGATCTTATCATTATAGCTGCACGTCCAGCCATGGGAAAAACAGCGTTTGTTTTATCCATGGCCAAAAATATGGCATTGGATTACGGATATCCTGTAGGGATTTTTTCGTTAGAGATGTCTAATGTGCAATTAGTAAATAGATTAATTGTAAATGTGTGCCAAATACGTGGCGAAAACATTAAAAGTGGTCGTCTTACAGATGAGGAGTGGATGCTGCTCGATAAAAATATCAAACATTTATATAATGCTCCTATTTTTATTGACGATACGCCTAGTTTATCGATATTTGAGCTGAGAACCAAGGCGCGTCGGCTGGTGCGCGAACACGGAGTAAAGGTCATCATTATTGATTATCTCCAATTGATGAATGCCAGTGGTATGACTTTTGGTAGCCGTGAACAAGAAGTAAGTACTATTTCGCGTTCGTTAAAAAGTTTGGCTAAAGAATTGAATATTCCGGTAATTGCACTATCGCAGTTGAATCGAAGTCTTGAAAGTCGTCAAGGAAATGAGGGAAAACGTCCTCAGTTAGCAGATCTTCGTGAATCGGGAGCTATTGAGCAGGATGCCGACATTGTTTGTTTTATTCATCGTCCCGAATATTATAAAATTACAGAAGATGAAAATGGGAATTCACTCATTGGAGTTGCAGAAATTATTTTGGCTAAACATCGAAATGGTCCCACCGGCATTGCTAAGATGAATTTTGATGGTGAATATGCGCTTTTTCGTGATCCGGTGGAGAGAACAACTTATCGTGAATTTCCTTCAAAAATGAATAAAAGAAAGATGACTTCGGTTAAGGAATCCACCTCAACTGTTCCTAATATTGATGATTTTGTGAATGAAGATAAAGAAGATCTCCCATTTTAAAATAATTTCAATTGAAGAAAATCAGAATGAATATTCAAACAAACCCTCTTGCCTATGTGCTTTTTGCTTGTGTGTTTTGTGTATGTATATCGTGCAACTCGATGAAAAAAGATGCACAGAAAGCAGCGAAACTCACAAACGAATCTATTCGACAAACGCACGAGTTGAAATTCAAAGAAGCCGAGAAAACATTTAATAAAGCACAAGAAATCATCCAAAAATATAACGAGAAAGGGAAATCGGAAGATTTTTTGCGTGAATATCGACGATATCGTGATGGCGAAAGAAAATTTTCTCCTGCAAGAGACAGTAAGTATTAAATATTATACATTTATGTGCTCAAAATTTAAAAACAAGTAGATAATTTATAGATTGGACTTATGTGCTCAATTTTATTCTTATTTTTGCAATAAATTGAAAAAGTGATATCAAAAACAACTATAGATGCGTCACACTTCTTTAGGTAAACTAACCGCGATAATTTTCTTCTTTGCATTTTTTGCTGTTCAAGCGCAGGAATTTCTGTACGAAAAAATAGCGTTGAACGGCAAAATGTTTTATGTTTATCATGTAAAACCCGGAGAAGGTTTATATTCAATTTCCCGTACATTTTCTGTTACTGCTGACGAAATTTTGAAATACAACCCCTCGATTGAAAAAGGATTGAAAAGCGGTCAGGTTTTGTATATTCCCGTAAAGGATACTGAGCAAGTTTCTGCTTTAAACGATAGCATTATTTTTCAATCTCAATCGTCTATTTCAGATCAGTCTCGTATAACGTCTTTTGATGAGTCGAATACTTTTAAACATATTGTTTTGCCTGGCGAAACAGTATATTCCCTTGCACAAATGTATCATACTACTGTTGAAGAAATTTACCGCTATAATCCAACAGCACGAGAAGTAATTAAGGTGGGGCAAGTTCTTATTATTCCGCAGCCGAAGGTTACTGAAAAAGAGCAAGAAGAGAGTTACCGTTATCATACGATTAAGCCCAAAGAAACATTGTATTCGGTGGCTCGTACATATTCACTCAGGCCTGAAGACATTGTTGCAGCTAATCCGGGTTTATCGGAAGAAACGTTTCAAATTGGCAAAACCATTCGTATTCCTTTACCGGCATCAAATGAATCGTATACTTATTATTCTGATCGTCAAACTCAACAGGTAATTCATAAAGTTAAAAAGGGAGAAACACTTTACGGCATTGCCCGCCAATATGGAGTTTCTTCCGAAGAAATACAACGTGTCAATTCGTTGTCTTCCAATAGTTTGAAAGTCGATATGGAATTGATAATTCCTGTAACTGCAAGTCGTTCCAATAAAGGGAGTCAATTAGCAGAGGAAATAAAAACCAATCTCTTGCTTCGTCCCAATAAACATCCGATAAAAGTGGATGTGATTAAAGTGGGTTTGCTGCTGCCATTTTTAGATGAAACCGATAAAATGCATTTTCGTCTGCAGGAATATTATGAAGGGTTGCTTTTAGCTGTAAATAAACTAAAAGATCAAGGTGCAAATATTGACTTGTATGTATTTGAAATTGGTAAAGGGAACGATACCAAAAAACTGAAAAGTTTGCTTGAGACTTTGGAAATGAAGTCGTTGAATTTAATTATTGGAGGTGTTACTGATGAACAAATTAAAATTTTATCCGATTTTTCGAAGTCCAATAACATAAAATATGTAATTCCTTTTTCGTCGAAAAATACCGAAGTGCTGAATAATAGCAATATCTTTCAGGTGAATTCGCCTCAATCTTATATTTATTCAAAGGCATCAAGTGTTTTTAGAGAAACATTCAGGAATGATAATGTTGTTTTCTTGAAAGTGAAGGGGAAAACAGATAAAGATGATTTTATTAATACCTTGCAGGGCGATCTGAAACAAAACAATATTCGTTATAGGGTTATTACAATAGATAATTTGCTAGAAGAGACGCTCCTTCCTTTACTGGTAACGAACCAAGAGAATATCATTATACCTACTTCGGCCAATGCTTCTGCGTTGCAACAAACATTGGAAGCATTAAAAAAGATTCAACAAAATAATACCGATTATACGATTCGTTTATTTGGTTATCCTGAGTGGCAGACATACGATTCAAGATTTAAAACAGATTATCACAGGTTTGGAACCTATATTTATTCTTCTTTTTTCGTAGACGAAAGAGATATTGAAACAAAGGAGTTTATTACCAATTTCAGGAAATGGTACAGAAGAGATTTAATGAATATTTATCCACGCTACGCAATGCTCGGTTATGATACAGGTTTGTTTTTCTTGACTGCACTTTATCGTTACGGGTTGAATTTTGAACAAAATATTCATCATCTTCGTGTAAAAACTATTCAGTTTGCTTTTAATTTTGAAAGAGTAAACAATTGGGGTGGATTTATTAATACCGGATTGTATTTGGTTTATTATAGTCCTGATTTCAAAGTTGTAAAATTCAATAAAAGTTGATGAAACGGTTTTTGTTGATTATACCTGGAATTTTATGTGGTTTTATGCTTTTTGCACAAAGGACCGATTTTAAACCGGAAATTTTTTTGGGTGCAGGAGGAGGAATGACTTTTTCGAGTGTTGATTTTGTACCTAAAGTAAGTCAGAAGACGCATAATGGTTTTCAGGGAGGAATTTCGGCAAAATATATTTCTGAGAAACATTTGGGATTAATACTTGAAATGAACTTTGTACAATGCGGTTGGACAGAAGACTACGAAAACAACCCCGAATACAGTTATACTCGTACACTTAATTATTTTGAAGTGCCCTTCATGACACATATTTATTTTGGAAATAATAGTCGATTTATTTTCAATATAGGTCCACAAATAAGTTATCTTTTAAGCGAGTCGTCTTCGATGAGCGATGCCTTGGCCGATGATATTGCACGACAACAATCGCTCGAAGAGAATCCTTCTGCTGTTCCTGAAGAAAGATATGAAGATGCTTCTAAAAAATTCGATTACGGAATTATTGCCGGCATTGGATTTGCCTTGAAAACCGGCATTGGCGATTTTGATCTGGAAGGTAGGTATTATTTTGGGTTGGGCGATATTTTCAATAACCGTCGTGAGGATTATTATTCACGTTCTGCCCATCGTATTATTGAAGCTAAACTTACATACTACTTTAAATTACTTTAAATTACTTTTTCTATTTGTTGTGTGCAAGAGATTATTACGCCTTATCAATAAAAAACACCAACTTTAACATGTATAAATAGTAAAGCGAATGAAGACAAAAATTCTTATCACAATCCTCACTTCCGGATTATTGCTTTTCTCTTGTAGTAATCATAAAGGAAACAAAGAGAAAACATCTGCCGGAAAGGAGGGTAAGCCAAAACAAGAAATAAATTCACAAAAAACAGACAGTTCTATGGCAAAACCAATTCATTTAACAAAAGCCGATTTTTTAACAAAAGTGGCTAATTATGAGCAAAATCCCGATAAATGGGTATATCTAGGTAACAAGCCTTGTATTATTGACTTTTATGCAGACTGGTGTGGACCGTGCAAAATGATTGCTCCTGTTTTAGAGGAGTTAGCTCAAGAGTATGACGGACAAATTTATATTTATAAAGTGGATACAGAAGCCGAACAAGAATTGGCGGCTGATTTTGGTATTCGCAGCATCCCTACGTTGTTGTTCTGTCCGATGAACGAAAATCCTCAGATGGCACAAGGTGCATTGCCCAAAGATGTTTTAAAGGAAGCTATTGAAGAGGTATTATTAAAGGAATCTTAGTAAACTTAAGAATTAAAAAAACGGATGCGATCTTTTTCGATGCATCCGTTTTTTTAATTCTATAAGAGTCTGTTTATTTGAAATAACCGTTTATTTCTTTTTTATTTTTAATAGGAATGATTGTGAAACCATAATCTACCGGAGTAGACGAGGGTTTAATCATATATTGCTCCAGTGGCAAAGCGCCCCAACTATTGTTTCCACCAACGCCCTGCATCCGGTAATCGATAAACAAATCTACCAGTGGTGAGGGTTTATAATCGTTGATGTGCTTGGGACGTGGAGCTGTTCCCACAGGTGCATCCAGATAAAGCTCTTCTGCATCGGATATGGTTTCCAGCAAATAATTTGAAGCATTGAATTCAAATGTGTCATCTGCAACAAACAGTAATCCTTTACCTGACGATTGCGTTAGAGCTAACCATTTGATATCTACGTAATGGGCATTTTCTTGTGGACGTATATATTTAGTAGCCATCTCTTTGATTCGTGACGAATATCTGTCTACAAACGCTGAAGTTTTACGGTCATCGTAGTTTTCCCACTGTCCTCGACCATAATATTCAGCATTTGTGATATAATTGGGTAGCTGCATTCTCATTCCGATTCTTGGAATGTATGGAAGCTCGCATTTCGAAGCGTCAAAATGGTTGTCCACACGAATAATTCCATTATTATAAATGGTATATGTTACTGTATTTATTGCATTGGTTTGTGGATAAGTATATCGATAACTAATGGTTGTCACATCCCCTTGATTTACTCTAAAATCTTCAGCTTTCAGTTCTTGATAGCTTGCTTTTTCCCATGCATTTAATTGTTTTGGGAGTCGGGCTCCATAATCATTATCGGTTGGTGCACGCCAGAAGAATGGACGAGGTCCGAAACCGTTGTTTATGTATTCTGTTCCTCTCACTTTATATGAGGTAAGCGTTCCACTTGCTTTATCAAAAATTGCTTTAAAATTGCTTCCACTTACTATTATCGATGTTTCATCCTCTTTTACAGTAGCCGGTTTAAGATGAGAGGCAAGCTGTAATTTAGGAAAATTATTCACTGTAAATTGTTCACGTGCGACAACCCATCCGGCAGGAATAAGTCGGGTATTTTCTCGTTGTTTCATTTCAAAAACGATGCTCAACTGTTTATTTGAATTAGTAAGAGAAGCGAAATTTGGGATGGTTACTTTTTCGGATTCCTGAGGTTGAACATTTACGCTTAATTTTCCTCCAGTTATTTTTTCTCCCTGAGATTTAATGGTATAGAAGAAATCGTACTGGCTTAAATCAATGAAAAAATTCTCGTTATATATTTCTACTGTACCTTTTTCAGGGTCGAAATTTTTAAACCAAACGTTCTGATACACTTTACGCATTTCTTCGGTTTGGGGTTTGGTTGTTCTATCGGGAAAGATAACCCCATTAATACAGAAATTGCCTGCCGATGGAGTCCCTTTGGGGCCGAAATCGCCTCCGTAGGCCCAGAATTTATTACCTTCTTTATCCTTTTGGGCAATTCCTTGATCAACCCAGTCCCAAATGCAACCGCCTTGCAGCAACGGATATTTTCGGATGATATCCCAGTAATCGATAAAATTACCCAAACTGTTACCCATTGCATGGGCATATTCACAAAGAATAAGGGGGCGATCGGATTGAGGGTTACGTGCATATCTTTCAATATTGGCCGGTGTGGTGTACATTGGACAGTAAATATCCGTATTCCATTCCAATCCAGCTCGTTCGTATTGTACTGGTCGCGAGTTATCGCGTTTTTTTATCCAGAGATACGTTTCGTAAAAGTTGTAACCGTTGCCGGCTTCGTTTCCTAATGACCAAGTGATTACGCAAGGATGATTTTTATCGCGTTCTACCATGTTTCGGGTACGATTCAGATGACTTTCGAGGAATAAAAGATTATTTCCCAGTGTTCCGCCTTTACGTAGATCGTAACCCATGCCGTGACTTTCGATGTTGGCTTCATCAATTACATAAATGCCGTATTCGTCGGCCAACTTGTAAAATAATTCAGGTTGAGGGTAATGTGAGGTACGTGCTGTGTTTACATTGTACTTACGGAAAAGCTCAAAATCTTTTCTCATGAGTTCTTCGCTAACATAGTGCCCGGTATATTCATCGTGTTCATGCACATTTACGCCTTTAATCAGTACGGGTTTTCCGTTGACCAGAAATTGTTTGTCTTTAATTTCGACTGTTCTAAAGCCAACTTTTACAGTCGTTGCCTCAAGGGTTTTGTCATTGCCGTCTTTAAGTTCGATAGCAAGCGTATATAAATTGGGTTCTTCTGCCGACCATTGTTTAACGTTTGGAATATCGTTTGCAAAAGTTATTAAAGTATTTTCTTTTGTATTTCCTGATTGCGATCCTTCGCTCACAACTTTTCCGTCTTTATCTTTCAATTCATACGAAACGCTGAAATTTTCTTTAGCATCGTTGGTGTTTGCAATCGTTACTTCCAGTGCAAATTTTCCGTTTTTATAGTTTTCATCCAAGGGAGTGTGCACAAAAAAATCGGCAATATGTGTTTTTGGGCGGGCATAGAGGTAGACATCCCGTTCCAACCCCGATAAGCGCCAAAAATCCTGACATTCCATGTAAGTAGCATCCGAGAACCGATGGATTTGTATGGCTAACACATTTTTCCCTGTTTTTGCCAAATGGGAGATATTAAAACGGGCAGGGGTTTTGCTGTCTTTGGTCATCCCCAGAAATTTGCCGTTGAGATAGAAGTATGCGGCTCCTTTTGTACCATCTGAACTAAGAATGATATCTTTTCCGATCCACGATTGTGGAATATTGAATTCTTTTCGATACGTTCCTGTAGGATTAAATTCTTTTGGAACCAGCGGTGGATTTGGCTTATCCCAATAAGGAGGAAATCCCGGAGAAGTAAATTCGTAAGTGGCATTTACATAAATAGGTACGCCAAATCCTTGAGTTTCCCAATTTCCGGGAACATAGATATCACTCCAACCGTTGTCATTAAAATTTTCTTCGTAAAACCCCTCCATTGGACGGTCGTTAAAGTTGTCCGTGTAATGAAATTTCCATTTACCATTTAGAAGAAGGGATTCACTTCCTTTTGAAGAATTTGGGGCATTAATAGCCTCCTTCACATTGTTGAATGAAAAGAAACTGGCTCGTGCAGGTTCCTTATTCAAATCAATCAAATTGGGGTTGGTAATTTCAGCATAGCGATTTTTTTGCTCTTGAGCATTCAGAGCCCCTATCACCAATCCTGCGAATAAAGAAATGAATAAATACTTTTTCATGTTTACAGCATTATCAATTAAAAAAAATGTGTTTGGACAAAGATAAAATAAAATTTTGGGTAAAGTGTAAAAAACCAACTTAAAAGTAAACATGTATTTTATGAGATGATTTTGTGCATATTTTCATAAAAACGGAAAAATCAGTACTTTTGTGAAGGAAATAGCAGTATGAGAAATCGTTGCGATTATGAAATCATGGCGCCCGCCGGATCCTATGAGTCATTAATGGCTGCAATTCAGGGTGGAGCCGATTCCATCTATTTTGGGGTTGAAGGGCTGAATATGCGTGCCCGGTCATCAAACAATTTCACGATAGATGATCTTCATCGTATTGCGCAGATTTGCAAAGAGCACAATATCAAGAGTTACTTGACGGTAAATACCATTATTTACAACGACGATTTATCTTTGATGCGCAAAATAGTGGATGCTGCAAAGGAAGCCGGTCTTTCGGCCATTATTGCTGCCGATGTATCGGTTTTGATGTATGCTCGCAGTATCGGAATGGAGGTGCATCTTTCAACGCAACTCAATATTACCAACACCGAAGCATTGGAGTTTTATGCTCAGTTTGCCGATGTGGTTGTACTGGCTCGCGAATTAAATTTGGATCAGGTGGCAGGTATTCATAAAGACATTGTCGACCGGCAGATAAAAGGTCCTTCCGGCGAATTGGTCCGCATCGAAATGTTTGCACACGGGGCTTTATGCATGGCTGTCTCGGGCAAGTGTTATTTGAGTTTGCACGAGAAGAATCTATCGGCCAATCGCGGCGAATGCAATCAGATTTGTCGTCGTGCTTATACCGTGAAAGACAAAGACAGCGAAATAGAGTTGGATATCGATAACGAATACATCATGTCGCCCAAGGATTTGAAGACCATTCATTTTTTGAATAAAATGATGGATGCCGGAGTTCGGGTGTTTAAGATCGAAGGTCGTGCCCGTGGACCCGAATATGTACGTATTGTAACTTCCTGTTATAAAGAAGCTGTGCAGGCATATTGTGACGATACGTTTACACAGGAAAAAATCGACAGATGGAACGAACAATTGGCTACGGTTTTCAATCGTGGTTTTTGGGATGGATATTATCTCGGCCAACGCTTGGGTGAGTGGACGCATCGTTATGGATCGGGAGCTACCAAGCGAAAAGTGTACGTGGGTAAAGCCATTAAATTTTTCAACAACCTGAGTGTGGCGGAGTTTCTTGTGGAAACACAATCGGTTAAAGAGGGCGATGAATTGTTAGTTACCGGTCCTACCACCGGCGCTGTTTTTTTCACAGCCCACGATATTCGCGTAAACTTGCAAACAGTTGCCGAAGCGGGGAAAGGCGATCATTTTTCAATTCGCACTCCGACAAAAATTCGCCCTAACGATCAACTTTTTAAAATGGTCAAAGCCGAACGACGAGGCACTGCTCATGAAAGATGAGTCGAGTAAGTAAAATAATTTATTTATTTTCTTCTCTATACCAATTGGAATACATGAGATAGTTTCGGGCAATTTTTTGATTCATTTCTTTCGACTGTTCGGCGTCGACTTTCTTGACAAATTTAGCAGGCACGCCCGCATATATGCTGCCGGGTTCAATTATTGTATTGCTTAGAACCACTGCGCCGGCGGCAATAATGGACCCCTCGCCAATTATGGCATGATCCAATACGATAGCCCCCATTCCAATAAGTGCCCCATCTTCTATTTTGGCACCATGTATCACCACATTGTGACCGATTGAAACATCGTTGCCTATCTCGGTAACCGATTTTTCGTATAAGGTGTGAATCACTGAGCCATCCTGGATATTTACCCTGTTTCCGATGCGGATGGAATTGACATCGCCACGTAAGACGGCATTAAACCATATACTGCAATTGTTTCCGATAATTACGTCGCCAATCACGGTGGCATTATCGGCCAGAAATGTATTTTCCCCTATTTGCGGGGTAAATCCTCTTACTGATTTGATAAGCGCCATTTTGAATGATTCTTTTTATATTGCTTTTGTTTTTTCTTTCAACCATGCTTTTTCTTCATCATTCAGATGGTGTTGCAATTTATCGTATACCATCCGGTGATAGTTGTTAAGCCATGATTTTTCTTTCTCTGTAAGCATATTCGTCTCAACAGGTTTAGTGTCGATTGGGCAAAGGGTAATGGTTTCAAAATGATAGAATGTACCGAAATCTTCGGTTTTTTTGTATTCCTCGGCAACTACCAGGTTTTCTATACGGATGCCGTATTGGTCGGTACGATAGATACCCGGTTCGTTGGAAGTGACCATTCCTTTTTTGAGCGGAGTGGGATTTTCTTCCGTGCGAATGTTTTGCGGGCCTTCGTGCACATTAAGGAAATGGCCGATGCCGTGACCTGTACCGTGCCAGTAGGTTTCGCAATCATCCCACAATGGTTTGCGAGCCAAAATATCGAGCTGCGACCCTCGTGTTCCTTCAGGGTAAATAGCCGTTGCCAACGCAATATGTCCCTTTAATACCTTGGTGTAGTCTTTTTTCATTTGGGGAGTGATTTCACCCAGGGCAACTGTGCGTGTTATGTCCGTTGTGCCATGCATAAATTGGGCTCCCGAATCGATAAGCAGCAATCCTTTGGGCTCGATGGTTGAATTGCTCTCGGGAGTGGCACTGTAGTGAACAATGGCTCCGTGCGCAGCATAACCGGCAATGGTGCCGAAACTTTCACCCATATACTGATCTTGCTTCGAGCGGAATTCTCGTAACTTTTCCGCAATGGTCATTTCCGTTACCTTTCCTGTAGGTACGGCTTTTTCCAACCACATATAAAATCGGGTCAATGCCACTCCGTCTTTCACCATTGCGCGGCGAAAACCGTTGAGTTCGGTCTCGTTCTTCGTACTTTTCATCAGGTCAATTGGCGAAGGGAGATCAATGACCTTACATCTTTCGGAAAGTGCTTTATAGAGGGAATAATTTATTTTGCTTTCCGTTACGCAAACCGTTGTTTTTTCGGGAAGTTTTTCGATATAATCGAAGATATGGTTATAATCTGCCGTTTTTACACCTTGCGATTGCAGTTCCGAAGCGATTGTCTGAGTGAGTTTGTTGGGATCGATAAACAAAATCGATTCATTTTTCGAAACATACCCGTAGGCAACAGCCACCGGATTGTATTCAACATCATTGCCGCGGATGTTAAATGTCCACGCAACGGCATCGAGTGTTGCGATAACAATGCCCTCAGCTCCTGCTTTATCAATTTCCTCAACGATTCGTTCAATTTTGTTTTTTGTCGATTCTCCCGTAATCTCTTCGGGGAGGGTAAAAATTTTGTTTTTGGGTATTTCGGGTCGATCTTTCCATATTTCTTCAAAAGGATCAAATCTCGTTTCCGTTTCAATCCCTTTTGACGCGAGTTTGTTTATCAGATTTTTGGCTTCCGAAGCGGCATACACCATTCCGTCGATGCCAACTTTTCCACCCTTTCCTACCTGTTCAATGATCCAATCGACCATATCCGGTGTTTCGGGCATACCCATTTTATACAAATCGAATCCTGTTCCTTCCAGTTGTTGTGCAGCTTGAAGAAAATAGCGCGAATCGGTCCATACACCTGCCTGTTTCCTTGTGATTACTGCTGTGCCTGCCGATCCGGTAAAGCCGGTAATCCATTTTCTGCATTCCCATCTTTTTGGTGGATATTCGCTTAAATGTGGATCGGTGCTTGGAACTATGAAAGCATCCAGATGCTGCTTTTCCATGAATTTTCTCAAAGCCGAAAGCTTTTCGATGATTTGATTGGGTTTTGTTGTCATGTCCTTTTTTGTTTTTCAAACAGCAAATGTAAGAACAATTCGTTACATTTGAGCTTTAAAAAAGTTGAAATTAATGAAAACGGTTATAGAACTGAAGAACATGCGTTTTTTTGCGCATCACGGTGTATTTTCTCAGGAAACGGTGGTTGGGAACGAATTTGTGGTAAATCTGCGTATCGAAGCCGATTTTTCTAAAGCTTGCAAAACAGACAACATTGAAGATACTATAAATTACGCTTCTATATACGAATTAGTGAAATCGGAGATGCTAAAGCCCTCGCGACTTATGGAAAATGCAGCCTATCGGATATTGGAACGAATAAAAGCGTCGTTTCCGCAAATAGTGCATCTTGAAGTGAGGATGGCCAAAATGAATCCTCCGGTGGGAGGGGAAATGGAATGCAGCGAGATTTCCCTTAGTTGTTAAAGCCGAATGCTTTTGTTTTCTTTTTTCTAATTACGTTCAAAATCGAAGTACTGTACCGCGGCTAATATTTCGGTTTTTAAGATTGCGCCAATTTTTTCCTACTGTCTACGTTCTAAAATTAAGACCGTATCTAATTTTTACTCCCCGCCGCACATTTGTTTTAAGGTTGAAGCAAATGTGTGCTCTCGTCTCCACTTCTGTTTTAAAGACGGGCAAAAACTTTTCCTGTTTTCCACATCCTAAAATTCATGTTGAGGCAATTTTTTGCTCCTGTCCAAACCGTTTTTTTATGTTGTACCGATTTTTTCGTGCCGTACAAACTTCTTTTTTGTGTTGAACCAAATTTTTCATGCTGTGCAAACTCCTTTTTTTCTGTCGGAGCAAATTTTTCTTCCCTTCCAAACATTCATTTTAGGGTCGTACCATGGTTTTCCTCTGTTTTCAACAACATAATTTAGGTACTTCGGTGGTAATTATTAAATTATGTTGTCATAATTAGAGTAAAACCGCCGTTCCGCTCCGATTTTGATATCATTATTTAACCACAACGCCCGTAAAACTTAAATCATGTTGTTGAAATTGGAGCACAACGCACGTTTTATACCTTTCACAACATCATTATTTGATGAAAACAGACGTGAATCCCCGAACACGTCATTAAAATCGGGGGCAAAAACGACGCTTAATCCCTTTTACGGTATCGTTATTCAGCCGAAAAGGGTGCTAATCTTGAGTCATGTTATTGAAATCGAAGCAAAACAAATGCATCACACTTTTCGAGTTATCAATTTTTAACCGGAACGGCGATTTAATGTTTTTTATATTATCGGGAAAAATCAAATAACCGAAAGCCCACACAAAATCTTCTTGATCATCCGATTTATGTATCGTAAAAATGATGATTTGGCTCTAATTTTGTATCTTTGTATAAATTTTCCGAATAAAAATGGATGAGAATTTAATTGAAGTGGCGAATGTAGCCGAAACTTCCGGTACGAAAAACGAGCCGCTGATGTTACGGACTGAGAATCTGGTAAAAAAATATCGGACACGTACCGTTGTGGATCATGTTTCCATCAATGTGCAGCAGGGAGAGATTGTTGGGCTGTTGGGGCCAAACGGTGCCGGAAAAACCACCACCTTTTATATGGCAGTGGGATTGATTGTTCCAAATAAAGGCGAAATTTATCTTGGCAACACCAACATAACCAACTTTCCTGTTTATAAACGTGCACGGCACGGAATTGGTTATTTGGCACAAGAACCATCCATTTTTAGGAAGATGACGGTGGAAGACAATATTAGGGCTGTGTTGGAGTTTACCGACAAAACGCCGAATGAACAAAAGCAAAAACTCGAAAGTCTGATTTCGGAATTCGGATTGCAAAAAGTACGAAAAAATCAGGGAGATCGTTTATCCGGTGGTGAACGCCGTCGGGCCGAAATTGCACGTTGCTTGGCTATAGATCCTAAGTTTATCATGCTCGATGAACCTTTTGCCGGTATTGATCCTATTGCTGTGCAAGATATTCAATCCATTGTAGCTCAGTTGAAATATCGCAACATTGGTATTTTGATTACCGATCACAATGTAGACGAAACACTAAGTATTACCGATCGTGCTTATCTTCTTTTCGAAGGAAGAGTGTTGTTTCAGGGAACAGCGGAAGAGTTGGCTGCTAATCCAATTGTTCGGGAGAAGTATCTAGGTCATGATTTTGAATTGCGTCGTAAAAAATTTCAGGTACAATAAACTATAAACTATGGGTCGACTTCTTGCCATCGATTACGGGAAAAAACGTACAGGTATTGCAGTGAGCGATCCGTTGCAGATTATTGCCAATGGACTGACCACCGTTAAAACCTTAGAGATATTCGATTTTCTTCAAGATTATCTGCAGAAAGAAGAAGTAACAACGATTGTTGTGGGATTACCCAAGCAGATGAGTGGCGAGATGTCGGAAAATATGCAACGTGTTGAAGTTTTTGTCAATAAATTGAGGCAAAGGTATCCTTCTATTCCGATAGAGTATTATGATGAACGCTTTTCTTCGAAAATGGCGCATCAGGCGATGATTGACGGTGGATTGAAGAGAAAAGCCCGACAAAATAAGGCATTGGTTGATGAAATTAGTGCGACCATTATTCTTCAAGGATATATGGAAAGTAAACGAATGAAAGAGTAAAAAAATTATGGTTTTACCAATATACATTTATGGGCAACCCGTTTTGAGAAAAGTTGCTAACGATATTGATCCTGCAAATTATCCTCATCTAAATGAGTTGATCGAGAATATGTTTGAGACGATGTACAATGCCGATGGAGTTGGTTTGGCAGCCCCTCAGGTAGGTCTTGAAGACCGTATTTTTGTTGTCGATCTTACCGTCTTGGCAGATGAGAATCCCGAGTACGAAGGATTTAAAAAGGTGTTCATCAACGCGCATATTTTGGAGCGAACGGGTGATATTGCACTCATTGAGGAGGGTTGTTTGAGTTTGCCGGGTATCCATGAGAAAGTGCCGCGCGAAAACCGGATACGCATTCAATACCTCGATGAAAATCTGCAATTTCACGATGAAGAATACGAGGGTTTTAAAGCACGCGCCATTCAGCACGAATACGATCATTTGGATGGAATTCTGTTTGTAGACAGAATTACTCCTTTGCGCAAGAGATTGATAAAAGGGAAATTATCGAATATGATGAAAGGCAAAATCGATTGTCGTTATAGAGTGAAAACTTTAAAATAAAACAATAATGCTTTAGGTTTTATGTGTTAATAAGGCTTGATGAATTGCCATTTCATTTTTCCAACTCTCTTTTCCTTTTCAATGCTTCCAAGAAGTAATAATCGGCATAATTGAGCGGCACGTCCACTTCCGAGTTGTGAGGTAAGCTGCCTACCGAATGCATAAGTAAAAAATAGCCGTTTTCGCCTACTTTTGCTCTATATGCGGGGCTTGCAAGGGTATTCATGATGTTGTCTGCCCACGCTTTGTAATCTTTTGCAGTCGAATAGGTCGATATTTCATACAAGGCCTATGCCAAAATTGCTGCTGCCGAAGCATCGCGGCAGGTATTCGGAATATCGGGTGCATCATAATCCCAATAAGGAACCCCATCCTCGGGATAATGGGGATGGTTGGCAACGAATTCGAGGGCTTTTTCTGCCTGATGCAGGTATTTCGGATCGTTTGTTTCGCGATAACACATTACGAAACCGTATATTCCCCATGATTGTCCGCGCGACCATGTACTTTCGTCAGAATAACCCTGATGCGTGTTTTTGTGCCGCACTGTTCCGTCGACAGGATCGTAATCCACTACATGCCACGTACTGTAATTCGGCCGATAATGATTTTTCATCGTTTGGTTGGCATGACTCACGGCTATGCGGTAAAAAGTGGAATCGCCCGATATTTTGGTCATCAATCCGTATTGTTTTGCGGCAAAATCCGTGTTTTCTGCTACGTAATCAGCGTTGGCCGTTTAGCCTTTCTTGTTTTTCCCTTTACAAAAGGAGAAACTCACTAATATGAGAGGCAGGCCTAATAAAAGAAATAATTTTTTCATTTTTTTCCTAATATTTTATCCATTACTCGGTTGGTGCGGGTTGCCGTGATGCAATTGCTTACCGGTTCGCTCCCTTTTCCGTTCAAATAATTGACAATGCTTTCGATGAGATAAAACTGGATGTTTTCTGGGTTTTTTTCTATGAATTCTTGTCGACCTTTATCGTTTTCCAGTGCGATGGGGGTGAAATCGAACGTAGAACAGGAAAGTTTTCCTTGTGTTCCTATAAAATCGATTGCATCCACATGAGTATTTTTTGATGCGACAAAACTCCAACTTCCGCTTCCGACCACGCCTGATTCGAAACGAAATGCTCCGCTTACCGAATCTTCCACCTCATATAATCCGGCTACATTGGAGGTAAATCCGCAGGCATTTTCAATCGGACCCAATATATAATCAAGAAGATCAAGTTGATGCGAAGCCAAGTCATAAAAATAGCCTGCGCCGGAAATTTCTTTTTTAACTCTCCATGGCAAATTATCTTTGTTGAAATCTTCTTTACGTGGTGCAACGGCAAAACGAATTTGTACTGTTGAAATATTTCCTATCGCTCCGTTATTGATCAGTTGTTTTACGCGGAGAAAATAAGGTAAAGTGCGGCGATAATAGGCCACAAAACAGGGAACGCCTGTTTCGTTTGCCACATTAACGATTTGTAGACATTCCTCGTATGAAGCTGCCAATGGCTTTTCCACATATACCGGTTTGCCGGCTTTCATTGTTTTGATGGCATATTCGGCATGTGATGCCGGTGGAGTAGCAACATATACGGCGTTTACTTCAGGGTCATGAATTAAATCATCGGCATTGTCGTACCATTTTTTAATTTCGTGTCGCAAAGCATAGTCTTTGGCTTTTTCGGTGTCTCGTCTCATTACGGCCACAACGTCGGATCCTTCTACTTTTTGGAATGCGGGGCCACTTTTCTTCTCCGTCACATTTCCGCATCCGATAAATCCCCAATGTGTCATTTTGTCTTCTATTTATCCGGTTTATATGGTTTACAAAAAATCTATTCTTTGTGTAAAAATGCATCGCATTCAATTAAGGAATGGAATGATTTGTTCGAATCGTTTTAGCCTTTTTATAGGAATAGACAGCAAGAAGGCTTATAAGCACAAAAGGGATGGATAAATAAAAAATCATTCCCCCCATTGTGTCGCTTTGTCCGTAGGAATGCATTCCGCTGAAAAAATAGTTCACGCCAAAAAACGTCATCAATACGGTTGAAAAGGCAATAATGGATAATAGATTGAACAACCAGTGGTTATTTCCTTTTTTTATCAGATGAATGTGAGTGACGATGGTATAGCTCACAATGGTGATCAAAGCCCATGTTTCTTTTGGGTCCCATCCCCAATAACGTCCCCACGATTCGTTTGCCCATATTGCACCCAGGAAAGTTCCGATACACATTAAGGCAAGGCCTACCAGCAACGAAAGTTGATTGATGATGCTCAATTCTTTTATCCGATAAGGGATCAACGAATTGCGGTCGTAAAAAATCATCAGCGTTAAATTGGCAATGCCAAGCAGAAAACCGATGCCGAAAAATCCGTATGCAGCCACAATCACAGCCACATGAAACATGAGCCAGGGCGATTTCAGTACGGGTACCAACGGATTGATTTGCGGATCCATCCAATTGAGTCCCGAAACAAAAAGGATGATTCCGCCAAAAAGTGTGGCCAATGCTAATGTAATGGTGCTACTTTTTCGCCCAAAGATAAAACCGGCAAGAACCGTTGCCCACGATGCATAAACCATTGTTTCGTAGGAGTTGCTCCAAGGAGCATATCCCGAAATATAAGCTCGCAATCCCATACCGTATACATGATAAATAAACAGCAAAAAAATGCCTCCGCTTGCTATTTTAATAACGGTGTCAATCCAGTGTTGCGATTTCAATAATCCCATAAAAGAGAAAAGCAGCAGCAATCCTCCCAAAACAAAATATCCAATTTGGCAATGACCAAAAACATCAAGGTGGTTATATCGGATCTCGGCTTTCAATTTTTTGGGATTGATTTGTAATGCTGCATCGTTCTTTTTTTGGTATTCACCAATCACTTGCAAGAGCTGATTGGGTTTGTTCCAATTGCCGCTTCTTAAAGAATGGTTTACTTCACTTAGATACCATGCAACCGAGCGAGTAATGAATAAAGAATCTTCTGTGGAAAATTTAGAGAGATCGCCTCCCGGTGCATACCAGCTACGACTAGGATCTGTTGGGTGAGGAAAAATGCAGAGCAGTTGCCTATTCAACAATTGGGAGACAATGTTGATGCGTTCGTCCAGCTTAATCAGATCTTTATCGAAGCTGCTCCGTCCGGCTTGCAGTTTACTGTATGCTTCTTGTAATTTAGGCAGCAACACGTAGTTTCCCCCTTCATCTATCAGTTGAAAATAAGCACAATAATCGTCGGGCAACCGATAATGACGGCTTATTTCTTTATTGGAAACGGCAATGAACGGAACCCGCATCCACATTTGCGGCATCGAAAGAAAGCTGAGCAGAAACTGATCGGAATTGAGCTTGCCTATAGTGGTTTCTTTGTGCACTTTGCGAAGTATTTCGGAAGAAAACGTATTGACCGGAACAATTCTTCCACCCCATTGCATGGGCAATTCGCCGAATCGTGCAGCATGTTGCGGATCGATTGCGTTTTTTTGCACCGCCTCCATCATATTCATGGGCGGCATATGTTGTGCCGATAGAGTACCGGGAAAAACAAGGAACAAGAGACACGTTATCGTGGATCGGTATGTTTTGTTCACTTTCTTCAGTTGCGAGTTCAATTGGCGGAATCGGGAGTTTTTTGTGGTGAAAACAAGAATGAATCCGATCAGCAGTAAAAAATAGCCGCTGTAGGTGATGGTTCTTCCCACTCCATCTTTATTCACAGAAAGAATGGTCCCCATCTCGTCTTCGTCAAAAGAGGCTTGAAAAAAACGATATCCTTTCACATTCAATACGTTGTTCATATAAATGTTTGCTTTGTGTATTGCACCATTTGCGTATTCAACAAGAAGGTCACTTTCGTAGGACGAAGGGCTTTCCGAGCCCGGATACCGAATCAATCTGAAGTCAATCAATTTGAGTGTAAAAGGCAGTGTTTCGTATTTGATGCCCTCGGGGGTGTTCAGGGCTATTTGGTTGGTTGTTTCTCCTTCACGAATATGAACCATTCCATCTTTTCCAAACAAATGGGTGATTAAGGCTCCTAGTAGAATGACGATAAAGGCAAAATGTACGACTACCAACGCCCATCGGCGACGTTGAAAATAGCGATATTTAATAACGATCATGACAAAATTCACAACCATAAGAAATTGCAGGAAAAAAAAGAGAGGGGAATGATAGATCAGCGATTTGGCAACATCGGTGCCGTGATATTTCTCGATAAAGGTGGCTGCAGCCAGTCCGAAAGCATAAAGCGCCAACAAGATAAAGGTAGTTAGGTAAGAGGATAAAAAACGTTTAAATTTTTTCATATTAATCCGAAATCCGACAGTTTATTTTATGCTTCATTCCATTGTTTGCGAAGCAATTCCACTGCTTCCGGAACCACTACGTTGCGATCGCCTTGTGCACCACATTCGAAACTGATATATTTATTGTACCCAATCATTTTCAATCCTTTGAACCCATCCACGTAATTGTCGGCTTCGCCGTCTTCTCCCGGCATACTGCGGCGTTTTCGGCTCGCTACATGTACGTGTTGCAGGTATTTTCCGCCGGAAATAAATGCTCCCATATCCGAAGTTTCTTCCCATGTCATGTGCCAAAAATCGCCCATGCATTTAATACCCGGATTGTCAATATCGCGGCATATGGAAGCGGCATCGGCAACCAAACGCAAATAGAAAGCCTCTTGTCGGTTGAGGGGCTCAAGAATAACCGTTGTGCCGTGTTCCTGTGCAAAATTGCCCATCTCATCGAGCTGTTCGCAGAGAAAATCGCGTGTTTCCTGCGTATGGGGCATAACGGGTTTTTGTGAGTTGAAAGCCGGTACCATAATTACACCGGTAGATTCCAATTCGCCTGCGGCAATGATGATTTCGTTCATTGTATCGCGACATTGTTTGCGAATGGCCGGATCGGATGAAAGGATGAAACCATCAAATCCGGCACATATGGCACTTATTTTGATATTTCGTCCTTTCAGTGCATTTTTAAGTTCGGGAATTCGTTTGGCGAGCCCTTTTCCGCCCGGTTCAAATCCCACAACGCCGTGTTTTTCCATGAAATCGAATTTCTCATTCAGGTTTTTTCCGGGAGGAATTCCTTCCTGAAACGAAAGGTTCAGTTGTGCTTTGGGAGATTTATTCGCAATTGATTTTTTTTCAGTAGACGAAGCAAAAACGGCGCGATTTCCTCCGGTAAGTACTGCGGCACCACCTGCAAGGGTTGTTTTTAAAAAGTTTCTTCTATCAAGTGTCATAATTCATTATTTTTTTTCGTGAGGTTTCCCCGGTACAGGTACAGTAAATACGCTCATATCCATTTTACCTATATTTAAATCTTTTGGGGTATAATCCAATGTTGATGCGATCATTGCATCCCATTTTGTTTCAAGACCTGTATAAGCCGATTCGCGCCCCATGATGGCTGCCATATTGGCAATAGCCGTTTCGGAAGCTTGTTCAATGGGTTTATTCGCGCGAATGCAATTGATCAGGTTGACATGCTCCAGTGTGTAAGGATCGGTTTGGCTGAAATTGTTCTTTTCTGCTTCTTGATCGTATTTCCAGACAACGTTCCCCGCAAGGTCTTTGATAACCGTTTCACCTTGAGTTGTCCACGATCCTTTGGTTCCTTGAATAAATTCGCTCACATTGTTGGCACATCCGTCTATTTGTCGGCACATGCTATGAAAATGGATACCGTTTTCCATTGTAAAATCGACGCTGAAATTATCGAATTGGTCGCCTGTGATGCGGCGATGACGAGAACCAAATCCAACGGCACTTATTGGTTTTAATCCCGTGAACCATGTGAAAACATCGATATTATGAACATGTTGTTCAACAATATGGTCGCCCGACAACCATTTCCAGTTCACCCAATCGCGGATCATATATTCAAAATCGCTCCATCCCGGTTGTCGCTCGCGGTACCACAACATTCCCTGATTCCAGTAAACCACACCCCCGGTAATTTCGCCAATTGCCCCATCCATAATTTTTTTATACGATTCCACATAGCTGCGTTGATGATGCCGTTGTGTACCTGTTATTACACACAGATTTTTTGCTTGCGCCTGTTTTGCCGCAGCTATAATAGTACGATATCCTACGGAATCTACACAAATGGGCTTTTCAAGAAAACAATGTTTCCCTTTTTCTACGGCATATTTGAAATGTTCGGGTCGGAAGAATGGGGGTGTTGCATCAATAATTATATCCACACCACTATCGATGACCTGTTTGTACGCATCCAGACCTACAAAACGTTTATCGGAGGGGATATCGATATTTTTTTCGTTTTTCAGTTTTTTGGCCAAGCTGTCCACTTTTTCTTGAAATACATCTCCTAATGCCACAATCGTTACACCGTTTGCCGCATTCAGGAAGTTGAAAGCTGCACCCGATCCGCGTCCTCCGCAACCGATTACACCTGCTTTCAATTCTTTTCCGTCAGCAGCCTTATCGGGAAGTTCCGGAATATAGTAGCTGCCGGGTTCTTTTATAGGGATGTTACCGTTTTTGTTTTTTCCACCTCCGCTGCACGAGGTCAGTAAACCTGCGGAAGATGTTGATCCGATTACACCAAGTGCTCCGGCCATTGCCGAGCTTTTTAGGAATGTTCTTCTGGTGAATTTGTTTTTTTTCATATCGATAAGTTTAGAATGATTGTTATTGATTTTGAACGATTGATGAGTCGGGTTCGCAGACCACGCGAAAACCAATTCCTTTGATATCGGAATACCACCAGATACTTTTGGGTTGTTGAGGATCGGTTTTCAGCCATGCTTCGTGATGAGTGTGGTCGCGAGCTGCGCAGCGTACGTCGGCTGCATCAGAAGTGTAATTTCCACCGCGCACGACCCATTCATCTCCTTCTGTAATCAATGGATTGATAGCGCCATTCGTTTTGTTGTATGCCTCAGGATCATATCTGTCGGCACAATATTCCATTACGTTTCCCAGTGTATTTTTTAATCCGAAGGGATTGGGTTGCACTACGTCGGGTTCCTGGGTCTTGTTATTGCTGTTTTTATTATAAATCACATACGATGCGATGGGCTCCGTTTTGGCTTTGAAAAATTTGCGCCAGAATCCCCGATCCGAAAAATCTTTGGGATTACCCGGGAAAAAATAAGGCATTTGGGTTTTTCCCCGTGTAGCATATTCCCATTCGGCTTCGGTAGGAAGTCGATATTTTTTGCCGGTTTTTAAAGACAACCACAGGCAGAATACTTCTGCTGCATAGTGGGTCATCGTTATAGCCGGCCGTTTTCCGCTTCCCCAGCCTTGATCGGGAAAGCCGAAGGGAGGAGTAGGACCTGAAATGGCGTCAACATCCAAAGCTTTCAGGTTGTTTTCATAGACTTCTTCTGGGGGTGTACGTCCTTCACTCATTGTTTCAGCATAAAATGCCCAGTATTGGTCCCAGGTTGTTTCTGCTTCTGCCATAAAGAATGGGGCGACAGTAACTTCATGCACCGGGGTTTCATTGGGTTCGTGGAAGGGTTCGTTATCAGGGCTTCCCATATTGAATGTACCTCCCGGAATAGCGATCATTTTAAATGATGCTGCCGTTCCGGGTATTTGCTCGATGTAATCGTCGAAAACCGTTACTTTGGTCGCTTCTTTATAGAACATACTTGTGTCTACTACCCCTTTATCATCACTTATTCCGGGGATCCCTGTCATTTTCCCATGAACGTAATTTGGGTTGTAATGGCCGGCATCCAAATGACAACTTATGCACTGTAAGTCAAGTTTTTTTGCATTCTCTTCATAATAGAGGTGGGCTGTAATAGCATCGTCTGTAACACCTTCCGGGAACAAGTTTTGATGACATTTTTCGCACGATTCGTTAGGTATATATTTTATGGCATATTCCAATTCCGATTTGCTTTCCCAATCAAAATCAGCGCTGTCTTTTGTAAGGTATCCCCATACATCTTTGAATCCGAGAGTAATCTTTGCTTTGTAATGATCCCACGTATTTTCGATTGGGGGGAGATGACAATCTACACAATTGGTCATAACACCGCTTTTGTTGTTTACGTGCATCGACAATTTCCATGTTTCTTCGACATGAGGATGGACATGGCAAATCATGCACGACTCGTTTGTCGAAAAGTAGACCGATGTTTGATATAGAGCAACAAAGAGAATAATACCTATAACTATTCCTAAAAGTAGATAAAAACTTTTTCGTTGATGAAATTTTTTTGGGGAGGCATTTTTCCCCTCAAAATCTTCTGTTCCTCTCATTCTTTTGAACTATAGAAGTATATTTACAGTTTGAATTGATTTAGTGAAACAATTGGTCGTAAAAATAATCATTTTTATTTTAACCGGTAAAATCATTGAAAAAACCGGAATATATTTTTTATTGCTATTCTTTTTTCTTGATTTTTGCGGCAAATCCTCCTCCCGGCATTAATTTAACAGAAATTTTTCGATTCTCTGGGACAGAGAAAATATCCCGTTTGTAATCGCGGGCAGCACGATCGGCGTTGATTCCGTCGCAGAACAATTCAACTTCGTAATTACATTGGTCGAGAAAAGATAAATCGATAGTTATGTCCCGCTTGTTCCAATTGGTTAAACCTCCCACATACCAAACGTCATCTTTCCTGCGGGCTATAGCAATATATTCGCCTATTGTGCCGTCCAACGCAAGGGTCTGATCCCAAACGGTTGGGATATCGGCAATAAAACGAGTACATTCAGGTTCCCGGAGATAATTCGAGGGGCTGTCACAAAGCATATTCAGTGGTGATTCGAATATCACGTATTCGGCCAATTGGCGGCAACGGGTGCCCTGGCTCATCGGCTCGCTGTTTATCGGGCGGTAATTTTCTTTTGTGGCGTTTCGCATAGCTCCTTGTGTATAATCCAATGGTCCGGCCAGCATTCGAATATATGGCATTGTTACATCGTAGGTTACCATATCTACCGATGGGGATGCCCATTTTACTTGTTCCAGGCCGTAAACTCCTTCAAAATTGACCACATTGGGATAGGTGCGATGCAGGCCTGTTGGTTTGTATGCGCCGTGAAAATCGATCATCAGTCCGTATTTGGCTGCCGTTTCGGCACAACGATAATAAAAATCGACCATGGCCTGGTCGTCTCTGTCCATGAAATCGACTTTAAACCCTTTGACTCCCATATCGGAATAGGTCTTGAAAACGTTTTCCATATCGCGATCGACCGCCCAATAACCTGCCCAAAGAATAATTCCCACATTGCGAGATTTTCCGTAATCTATCAGTTCTTGAATATTGATTTCGGGAATCACTTGCAGCAGATCGGCTTGTTTGTTTACAGCCCATCCTTCGTCCAGAATAACATATTCAATACCCTGTTTCGATGCAAAATCAATGTAGTACTTATAGGTCGAATTATTAATGCCGGATTTGAAATCCACCCCGTAAAGGTTCCAATCGTTCCACCATTCCCATGCCACTTTACCGGGTTTGATCCAGGATGCATCTTTTACTCGTGAGGGTTCAGCCAATAGATACACCAGGTCGTTATCCAGCAGCTCTTTGTCGTTTGTAGAAAC
>Ga0116169_1000625_pt1 | contig 34668 bp, 30 predicted proteins | sample AD_UKC130_MetaG_FD_89796 | JGI IMG/M metagenome (GOLD analysis project Ga0116169, IMG submission 89796) | Active sludge microbial communities of municipal wastewater-treating anaerobic digesters from Canada - AD_UKC130_MetaG | ecosystem: Engineered > Bioreactor > Anaerobic > Digestate | place...
GAATTCCTTTGCCCTGCGGGCTGCGGTACGAACCCCCCTCGGAACGGCCGGGCGGGGGTTCATGCCGCTTCCCCGGTGATCCAGCGCGCGGCTTTTTCGGCAATCATCAGCGTGGGCGCATTGGTGTTGCCGCTGGTGATGGTGGGCATGACGCTGGCGTCGACGACGCGCAGGCCGGTGACGCCGCGGACCTTCAGGCGCGGGTCCAGCACGGCCATCGGGTCGTCGGCGCGGCCCATGCGTGCGGTGCCTACCGGATGGAAGATGGTGGTCGCAATGTCGCCGGCCAGGCGCGCCAGTTCCTCGTCGCTCTGGAACTGCACCCCCGGCTTCCACTCCTGGGGCTGGTAGCGGGCCAGCGCCGGCCGGGACGCGATGTCGCGTACCTGGCGCAGGCTGGCCGCCGCGATCAGGCGGTCCTCGTCGGTGCTGAGGTAGCGCGGCGCGATCGCCGGCGCGTCCTGGGCCGAGGCGGAGCGTATCGTCACCGAACCGCGGCTCGTCGGGTTCAGGTTGCAGACGCTGGCGGTGAAGGCGGGAAACGGATGCAGCGGCTCGCCGAAGGCATCCAGGCTCAAGGGCTGCACGTGGTATTCGAGATTCGGATAGGGCTGCTCCGGATCGGAGCGCGTGAATGCCCCCAGCTGGCTGGGCGCCATGCTCATCGGCCCGGTGCGCCGCAGCAGGTATTCCAGGCCGATCGCCGCCTTGCCGACCAGGCTGTTTGCCAGCGTGTTGAGCGTCTTCACCCCCCGGACCTTGAACACCGCACGGATCTGCAGATGGTCCTGCAGGTTGGCACCCACTCCGGGCGCATCCTTGACCACCGCGATGCCATGGCGCTGCAGCAGGGCGGCCGGGCCGATGCCCGACAGTTGCAGCAACTGGCACGAGCCAATGGCGCCGGCGCTGAGAATCACCTCCCGGTCGGCCAACACCGTGAGCTGCTGGCCGCCCCGTTGCAGCACCACGCCGCTGCAACGGGGTTGGCCGGAACTTCCGTTTTCGAACAGCAGGCGCTCGGTGGCCGTTTCGGTCCAGATCGTCAGGTTGGGGCGGTGCTGCACCGGCCGCAGAAAGGCCTTGGAGGCATTCCAGCGCCAGCCCGCCTTCTGGTTGACCTCGAAGAAGCCCACGCCGTGGTTGTCGCCGGTGTTGAAGTCGTCGGTGGCCGGCACGCCGGCCTCGGTGGCTGCGCGGGCAAATGCTTCGAGTACATCCCAGTGCAGGCGCTGCCTGTCGACGCGCCATTCGCCGCCATGGCCGTGCAGTTCGGAGAAACGCGCGCCGGTCGTCGCTGGCTCTCGGCCGCCATCCAGTCGGAAATGGTCTTCGTGCGCCTTGAAGTCGGCCAGGCTGTTGGCCCAGCTCCAGCTGTCGTCACCGGTCTGGGCCGCCCAGCTGTCGTAGTCGCGGGCCTGTCCGCGCATGTAGATCATGCCGTTGATCGACGAGCAGCCACCCAGCGCCTTGCCGCGCGGGTAGCGCAGCGCGCGGCCATTCAGCCCCGCTTCGGCCTCGGTCTGGTATAGCCAGTCGGTGCGCGGATTGCCGATGCAATAAAGGTAGCCGACCGGGATATGGATCCATGGGTAGTTGTCCCTGGCGCCCGCCTCCACCAGCAGTACACGCCGCGCGGGGTCCCGGCTCAGGCGATTGGCCAGCAGGCAACCGGCCGTCCCGGCACCCACGATGATCGTGTCGAATCGTTCCTGATGCTGCATGGTGCTGCGCGGTGTGTCGGTTGGGCGGCGGGGAATCCTGGTACAGGGTCCGGGACCTTGGCGGGCCCGTGTCCTGGTCCCTGGTGAAGACCCTTGGCGATACAGTATAGGCAGCGTCGCCATAACCCTGACCGAGAGGGTTTTCGGCAAATCTGCGTGGCCTTTGCCCCTCCAACCCGATCCGGGAGTGTTCCATGTCCGCCATCGCATCCCTGGAAAGCCGCACCCGTGTCGACCTGACCGCCGCGTTTCGCTGGGCGGCCCGGCTCGGCATGCACGAGTCGATTGCCAACCATTTCAGTGCCGCCGTCTCGGATGACGGAAAACGCTTTCTGCTGAACCCGGTGGGCGCGCATTTTTCGCGCATCCGCGCCAGCGACCTGCTGCTGCTCGACGCCACCGATCCGAAGGCTGTCAGCGGTGCAAACGCCCCCGACCCGACCGCCTGGTTTCTGCATGCCGAACTGCACCAGCGGCTGCCACAGGCCCGCTGCATCCTGCACACCCATATGCCGCATGCGACCGCGTTGTGCTGTCTGGCGGATTTCGAGTTCCTGATGCTGGACCAGAACGCCTGCCGCTTCCATGGCCGCATCGCCTATGACCGCGACTACAGCGGCATGGCGCTGGAGGCATCCGAAGGCGCGCGGGTGGCGGCCCTGCTCGATGGCGACAAGCGCGTGCTGTTCATGGGTAACCACGGTGTCATCGTCGTTGCGCCGTCGGTGGCCCAGGCCTTCGACGAGTTGTACTACCTGGAGAAGGCGGCGCAGCTGCAGGTGCTGGCACTGTCCACCGGCCGGCCGCTGGCGCTGATCCCGGAGCCGGTGGCGGCGCTCGCCGGACGGCAGTGGAACCAGTACCCGACCCGGTTTTCCGAGCTGCACTTCGAGGCGCTCAAGGACATCCTGGCGCGGGACGAACCGGACTTCGCCGATTGACCGGCGCCAGCACCCGCAAGGCCGTGACGAGCGCTGCGGCAGATGCCGACCCGGCCGGCGTGGAGGTGATCCACTTCCTGCTGCTGCCCGGCTTTTCGATGATGGGTTTCGTATCGGCGATCGAACCGCTGCGCGTCGCGAACCGGTTTCGTGCCGACAGCTACCGCTGGCGACTGGTCAGCGCCGACGGCGGGCCGGTGGCGGCCAGCAACGGCATGTCGCTCAATGCCGACAGCGCCTTGTGCGATCCGGCGCAGGTGCGCATGCTGATGGTCGTGGCCGGGTTCGAGCCGCTGGCCTGCCATACCCCGGCCCTGGCCGCGTGGCTGCGTGCGGTACGGCGCGCGGGCGCCCGGGTGGGTGCCGTCGATACCGGGATCTTCCTGCTGGCAGAAGCGGGTATCGCGGGCAAGGGACCTGTCACGCTGCATTGGGAGGCGCAGGCCGCGTTCCGCGCGCGCTTCCCGTCCATCGCGCTGACGCAGGAGCTTTTCGAGATCGGACCGGATTGCACCAGTTGCGCCGGCGGCACGGCCACCATCGACCTGATGCTGGCGCACATCGGCGCACGCCATGGCGCGGCGCTGGCCGCCCAGGTGTCGGAGCAGTTCGTGCTCGGACGCATGCGCAGTCCCACCGACCACCAGCGGCTGGAGATCGCCAGCCGCTACCAGGTGCACAACGCCAAGGTGGTCCAGGTGATCCGGCTGATGCAGGACCATATCGAAGACCCGCTGGGCAGCGACGACCTGGCACGCCTGATCGGCGTGACCCGGCGCCAGCTCGAACGCCTGTTCGCTGCGCATCTGCAGGCGACGCCGAGCCATTTCTATGCCGGCTTGCGCCTGGAGGCCGCGCGTGGGCTGCTCCGGGATTCCGACCTGGACATCACGTCCATCGGGACGGCCTGCGGATTCGGTTCGGCCGCGCATTTTTCGCGCAGCTATCGGGCGCAATTCGGGTGCAGCCCCACGCAGGAGCGGCGCCCCCGCACCACGACCGCCGAAGCGCGCCGCCAGCCGCATCGATAGGTCCGTGGCGTCGAGGATCCCCATGGGACCGTCTTGAATGCGGCGGCTGCGTCTGCTGTACCTGCCTGCTTCAGCCGATTCGTTCAAGACCACGCGGCCATCGCGCGGAACAATCCGCTTCTTTCCGCAGACGGAGTCCACCATGCGCACATGCTTTCCCCTTGTTCAACCCAGCGTGCCGACCGAACTCGACGCGGCTGCAGCGGCCGAGTCGCGCGGCCAGTTCCACACGGCGTTCCGGCATCTGGAGCGGGCGCACGTCCTGGCGCAACCGTCCACGCGGGAACACGTACGCGTGCACTGGCGGATGCTGCACTTCGCGCTGCGTGGGCGCCGCTCGGGCGACGCATTCGGCCAGGCGTGGCGGCTCGTGGCCGCCCTGTGCCTGACCTGGCTGGGCCTGGTTCCGCCGGGAAACACTGGCGGGTCGCGTGTCAACGGCTTTCGGCCCATGCCCGTCCCGCCGGAGCTGCAGACGGCGCTGGACTGCACCTCCGGCGCGGAACGCAACCCGTTGCGCGTACAGGCCTTCAGACGCCGTGTGGCCATGGTTGCGATCGGTGTCCTTGCCGCGACGGGCATGCTGGTGCTGGGCGGATGCGGCAGTCCGCCCCGGGACCTCGACATGTCGCTCGAGAAGCCTTCCGCCGCAGGCCGGTATCGCATCGCGCTGGTGCCACCGGTCCCGGCGGTGGCGGTGAACCGGATGCATAGCTGGCAGGTGCGACTCGCGAGTACCGACGGCCAGCTGGTTTCGGGCGCGCGCTTTGCCGTGGATGGCGGCATGCCCCAGCATGGCCACGGCCTGCCGACACAGCCGCGCGTGACGCGCGAATCCGTCCCAGGCACCTATTCGCTCGACGGCATGAAGTTCAGCATGCCGGGTTGGTGGCAGTTGCGGTTCGCGATCGACGGCGCGACCGGCGGTGACACGGTCAGCTTCAATATCCTGATCGGCGATCCCGGGGCGCGGCCGTGACGCGTCGTCGCATTGCGCCCTGGCGGGTCCTGGGAGCGATTGGCGTGCTGGCGTCGTTCGCCGGCGCGGCGGCATTCGCACAGACCCTCGGGAGCGCGCCCATGCGCGAGCGCTGGTCCGCCCAGGAAGCTGCGAACATTGCCGCCATGCGACTGTCGCAACAAGGTCCGCGCCCGGTGGATGCGTCCAACCGCCATGAACTGCGCGCCGATGCGGCGGCGCTCGGGCGTGCGCTCTTCCACGACACCCGGCTGAGCGGCAATGGCCAGGTCGCATGCGCCAGCTGCCATTCGGCAGACCGCCAGTTCCAGGACGGCAGGCCACTGGGTCAGGGCATTGGCACCGGCAGCCGCCGCACGATGCCCGTCATGGGCGCGGCGCATGCGCCCTTCCTGTTCTGGGACGGACGCAAGGACAGCGCCTGGTCGCAGGCGCTGGGACCGCTGGAGGACGGGGCCGAGCATGGCGCCAACCGCATGCAGCTGGCCAGGCGAATCGCCGTGCATTACCGCGACCGCTACGAAGCTGTGTTCGGCATGCTGCCGGACCTGAGCGGACTGCCCGAACACGCATCGCCCCTGGGCACGCCGGCGGAGCGCACGGCCTGGGCGCAGATTCCCGAAGCCCGCCGTGACGCCGTGAACCGCGTGTTCGCGAACATCGGCAAATCCATTGCGGCCTTCGAGCGGGGCATTGCGTATGGCGCATCGCGCTTCGACCGCTATGCCGAGGCCGTCGCGACCGGCGACCGCCGCGGCCAGGAGGTGTTTTCGCCGCAGGAGGCGCGGGGCCTGCGCGTATTCCTGACCACGGGCCAATGCGCCACCTGCCACAACGGACCGCTGCTGACGGACCACGCCTTTCACAACACCGGCGTTCCGCCGGCAGACGCGTCCAGGCCCGATCGCGGGCGCGCCGACGGGGTGCGCAAGCTGCTGCAGGACGAGTTCAACTGCCTGGGCCGCTACAGCGATGCGAAGCACGGCCAATGCGGCGAACTGCAGTTCATCGCGGCCGGCGACCCGGGCCAGCTGGCCGCCTTTCGCACGCCCAGTCTGCGCAACGTTGCCGAACGCGCGCCCTACATGCACGCGGGACAGCTCGCCACGCTGCAGCAGGTCGTGGCGCACTACGCCCGATCGCCCAGGGCCGTGCTGGGCCACAGCGAACTGGCGCAGCCAGGCGAAGGCCATGGCGACCGGCAGCCGATCCACATGTCTGCGGCCGACATGCAGGACCTGGTCGCGTTTCTCGGAACACTCACAGGGCCGATCGATCAATCCCGGTGATGGCCGGGCGTGCGCGCCCTGGCACTCAGCGGCCCGCGCATCTGCAGCACCGACGGCGGCAGGCCGAACATGGTGCGCGCGGTGCGCGACAGGTGGGCCGAGTCGGCAAAACCCGCTGCGTGCGCCGCACCGGCAAGCGACTCGCCGGCCATCAGCAGGGTCCACACCTGCAGCAGCCGGCGCCACAACACATAGGTGCGCAGCGGCATGCCCGTCTGCGCGACGAACAGGTGCCGGAACCGCTCCGGCGACAGATGCACGACGCCGGCCACCTCGGCCAGGGTCGCGCTGTCGCGCCCGCGCAGGTAGGCGATGGCCGCGAGCACGCGCGGGTCTGACGGCACGGCCGGCGCCGCGCCGGACAGCTGGCGGACCAGTGCCATGCAGGCCGCCTGGACGGCGTCGTAGCGCTGCTCGACCTGCCAGGCACGCTGCAGGGGTTGGCCGTGCGTCGCGAGCACCTGCGCATCGAGCAGTTCGACCCGCCCCTGCATGCGCGCGGCGAGTGCCTTTCCCTCTGGCGTTTCCGGCTCGATGAACAGCACGACGCTCATCGCGCAGCCGTTCACGTCGATGCTGTGCACGGCGCGGGATGGAAACAGCGCGGCCGGACAGGTCTGCCACGCGCCGTTGTCGCCGGACCACACGCGCAGGCCGGATGGCAGCGCCATGGCGAGCTGGATGGCATAGTGGGCATGGGGCTTGATGGGCGCGCCGCCACCGCCGGCGCCGATGAATCCGCAAACGCCCGGCCAGGCGACGAAGTCGCCCTGGTAGGCCGTGGCGTGCGCGTGGGTCATGGACGCGGTCCGTGGGTGCCAGTCTGCCGGCGACGCCTGCCCTTGTGTTGCCCGGTCTCGGGTCGGATTGGCGAAGCGGGCCTGTCCGACGCGCCGCCGTCGGCCCACCAGCCCCAGGCCACCAGCAGCCAGGTCGCCATGCCGCTCCAGGCCACCGGCGCGATGCCCGGGGGCGGCGGGCCGAAGGTGTTGGCGAACTGGATCGCGACCAGGAACGCCGCCAGCGCCGCGAACATCCAGGGCCGCCCGCCGCCCTGGCGCGCCACGACCTGCCGGTAGAGCATCACCCCCACGGCGAAGCCACCCAGTTCCAGTGCCAGCGCCAGCAACGGCCAGCGCCACAGGCCCAGGCCGAAGAACGGACCACCGGAGAACGCCAGCGGCAGGTCCGGTACATGCACCAGCAGGTCCAGCAGCCAGTGGCTGGCCACCAGCGCTGCAATGACCAGCGCCACGCGCCGCGACCGGCTCCACCCCCACGCGAGCGCACCCGCAAGCACCGCCCAGCCCAGCACGGCCAGCAGGCTGTGCGAGAACGGGTAGAAGGTGAAAAGCAGCGGTACCGGCGCATCCGGCGCGTGCGTCACCGCGGCCTGTTCGACACCGGTCAGCAGCAGCGCCGGCCAGAGCAGGTCCAGCCACTGGGCGGCGGCGAACAACACGCCCAGCGACACGGATGGCGCGGCCTTCTTTGCGACGAGCGCGGCGGCGAAATGGCCGATGAACATGGGGCGTTTTCTCCCGGGGTGGTGACGGCTGCAAGCGCACCCGCGATCTTCGGCGAAATCCGCACTGTGCGGCAACAAGCCGTTCGGCATGGGACTGATGATGGGGCTGGCCGATCCCGGTACGGCGGCGCGCGACACAGGGGCGTGACCTCCAAAGACGCCGGCTGCCCGGCAGTGCCGTGGCCGCGCGGGGCCGGATATCGACTGGCCGCAGCAGGCGGTGCAGGCGCAGCAGGACTGATGCCCGGGCCGGGCTGCACAATAGGACGCCGCGTCCGTATCCCCGTCCGCTGCCGGGGCGGCCCGTCATGATGAGACATATCCTGCACGCCGCAGTGGCCTATTTCGCTGTCGTCTTCGCCGCCGGCTTTCTGCTGGGGGTGTTGCGCACGCTGGTGCTGGTGCCACGGCTGGGCGAACTGGCGGCGGTGCTGCTGGAGCTGCCGGTGATCCTGGGTTTTGCATGGCTGGCCTGCGCGCCCATTCTGCGGCACTGGCCGCTGCGGCCTGCGGCAGCGCTGACCATGGGAGTCGTCGCGTTCCTGCTGTTGATGGTGGCGGAGGCGGGCCTGTCGATGCTGCTGGCTGGGCGCAGCCTGGGGGACCATCTGGGGCTCTATTCGCTGCTGCCGCAGCAGGTGGGGTTGGCGGGGCAGTTGGTGTTTGCGGTGGTGCCGTGGGTGCGGGTGCGGGTTGGAGGAGATCAGGGGTTGGGTCGCGACTGATGGTGGCGCTTGCGGATGGTGTCCAGGCGCTGCGGGCACATTTGATGGCTGCTTGAGACTGAAAGCGGGTGCAGCGGTTTGCGATGTGATTGCTCCAGACCAGTCATTGGCGCTCTGGCATTGATGCGCAGCTTTGTGGTGGACATTTTGGCAAAACGAGCACCCGCCATGGGCTGTTTGCGGTCTCGCTTGTGTTTGTGGCATGAAGTTCCGTTAAGAGAATCGTAAGCGGTACACAAAAAAGTTCTGACAGAGTCCCAAAAGAGCGCATTCAGCCGCGCCGCCGCTGAACCGCAACCAAGGCAAGACCAGCGACTGCAAAGAGCAACAGCCCAGACGGTTCCGGCACCGATTTGATATCTATATCCTGCTCCCCTGGCATGCGCTCAACTGGGACATCAAATACTTCGGGGTTCAAAGGCGCGAAGCCGAATACCATGTCTGGTCGGTTTGAATTGCCAATCAAATACGATTCAATGTCATCCCAATATCTATCCAAATTTGTCAAGGTCCCCAATGCCATCATGTCTTTGCACCAATCCCCCCGGGCGGGAAGCTGATTACCTTGCAAGTCTGTTCGGTTGTATTCGCATACATTATTTGCCAAATCCGACTGCTCAATCTGATATTTCGCCGTGGGTTGGCGCCCTTTCGAATCATAGTACTCATCTGTGAGGCCAAGCGCTAAATGTCCAAACTCATGTGCAGCCAATTGCTCTTGCTGCGCAGATGATACGAGTTCGCCATCTTGGGCAAAGCACCATACCAGATAATTAGATCGACAGGTATTCATGTTAATTTCTATCAGCGCGTTGGCATTCGAGTGCCTGCCACTGTTGGCGTCGAGAAACTCGACGTCGAACTTGATTGGGTATTCCTTTCCATCTATCGTGACATTTCTAACATTCCAATACTTCTCTATTCCATTTATATAGTTTTGAATTCTTGATTCAACAACATTCAGTCCGAAATAATCGATAACCGTCTTGAATATAAATGCACCCCCCTCCAAAACCAAGTCCATCGTCGCATTCTTTACAAAGGTATTGATCAGCCCAAAGGAGTTTATAAACTGACTTCTACCTGGATTTAATGCTACTGGAGTCACGCACTTTCCATCTTGCAGCACTTGCGGCGGAGTGCAGGTTGGTGGAGGCGGCGGTACCAAAACCTCTGTTGTTAGTATCAGCTTTCCCACAAATTGTTGCGAAAATCCGAATACCCCCTGATCGGGGAGATATGAACCAAATGTAACGCCAGACGTGAGTCTGCCGCCTAGCACGAAGAGTTCGTTAGTACCATCCACCGCCAACATGCGGTCGATTGCAGACGAGTTTAGCTCGATGCCCTGGGTCAATCCAAAGTCGGCAATAGTGTAATTTCTCGATCCATATGACGTACCTGTCCCCAATGAGCCGAATGACAAATTACTTGGTGTTGTACTCGGCGCCGAAGTTACAGAGTATGTAATCGTGGGTGTCTGATTGGTCAAAACTCTCGCATTTGCTAGTTGTAGAGTCGCGCTGGTTATTGTGCCTGTGACTTCCGGGATGAAAAACTCGAAGTAGTTTCTGACTTCTCCTCCTGCCGAGCAGGCAGGTAACTGGCAGTTTCCAGCGTAGTAGTTACTCCCAACTGCCCCGCTGTTGCGCAGCCCATCTGCAGCGATAAACCCTTGTGCAGTAGCGTTTACCGTAACCACCCCTGCATGTGATTCGATAGTGAAGCAAATTGAAACTATCGACAAGGCGCATAGGAGGCGTAGTGCGAGCGTTTGCATGAGGGACCCTTATTCAATTGAAACCTGGTCGTGTGTCCCAGATATTTCACGACACTCTGTAAAAAACCCTCAGCAATATACATACCAGTCATGTAACTTGATGATTTTATTGAAGTCATGACAACTTTTTTCGGAAGTCATGTAAAGAAAGCTGACACGCCCAAGGGCTATCACTTCCGTAACGTGCACAGCAAAACCTGCGGTCTATTCTGGGCGCTACAGAATAATCTGGACACTAAAACCTCCTGAAAGTGGCTTGTAGCTTAGGTTTCCTCGAATTTTTAACCTCTTTATATAGGTATAAAAATCCCGACAAACCCCGCAGACTGACTTTAAGCAATTCTAGCCACCAACAATCAATTTTCTTAGTAAATGAGATCACCGGGCGGGGTGACCGCTTTCGCGGCAAACGTGCAGTCCACGGCCGCCCGCTGACCGGCACCCAAATGGGCTTCCAAGAACCCGCCGTTCGTGAAGGGCAAGTTTCGCTGCTTTGCCGTCATCCAGCCCCCAGCACTTAGCCCGCCCCCTGCCGCCACGGTCTGCGCTACGCCGCCAGTCTCCCCCACGTCGCTCCCAGTCAACGAACCGTCGTAGCCCGTCGCCCGGCCCCCCCGGCCCCGCGCTACAGTGCGCGGCAAGGCAGGTGCAAACGCCCGAACCCGCTGTTCCAGCTCGCCATCCAGCCAGCCCGTCGGGTGTGCAGACGTGTGCCGACCGACCCACGACACCTTGAGGAGACGCGACTCCATGAACCACAACGTCATCATCACCTGCGCGCTCACCGGCGCCGGTGACACCGTCGGCAAGAACCCGCATGTGCCGGTCACGCCGGAGCAGATAGCGGCGTCGGCCGTCGAGGCCGCCAAGGCCGGGGCCACGGTCGTGCATTGCCATGTGCGCCATCCGCAGACCGGCAAGGCCAGCCGCGACACGGCGCTGTACCGGGAGGTGATGGAGCGCATTCGCGACGCGGGTGTCGACGTCATCGTCAACCTGACGGCCGGCATGGGCGGCGACCTGGAGATCGGGCCTGGGGAGGACCCGATGCGTTTCGGCCCCGGTACCGACCTGATCGGTCCTCTGGCGCGGCTGGTGCATGTCGATGCCTTGCGGCCGGAGATCTGCACGCTGGATTGCGGCACGCTGAATTTTGGCGACGGCGACACGATTTATGTGTCGACGCCGGCCGCGCTGCGGGCGGGCGCCCGGCGCATCACCGAACTCGGCGTCAAGGCCGAACTCGAGATCTTCGATACCGGCCATCTGTGGTTCGCCAAGCAGATGATGGCCGAGGGCTTGCTGAAAGACCCGCTGTTCCAGTTGTGCCTGGGTATCCCATGGGGCGCACCGGCCGACACGACGACGATGAAGGCCATGGTCGACAACCTGCCCGCCGGTGCCACCTGGGCCGGCTTCGGCATCGGCCGCATGCAGATGCCGATGGCGGCGCAGGCGGTGTTGCTCGGCGGCCATGTGCGCGTCGGCCTGGAGGATAACCTGTGGCTGGACAAGGGGGTGCACGCCAGCAACGGATCGCTGGTCGAGCGGGTGCGCCAGATGCTGGGCTGCATGGGTGCCCGGGCCATGACACCGGCCGAAGGGCGCGTCGCGATGGGCCTGAAGCCGCGCCATTGAGCGGTCGGACAGCGCCACGGGCCAACGGCTGCATGCCCCCCTTTGTTGCACGCGAACAGGCGACGAACAACTTTTTCTTCAAGGAACCCGCATGGCATACGTGACCGACATCAAGACCTTTGCTGCGCTGGGCAGCGGCGTCATCGGCAGCGGCTGGGTGGCCCGCGCGCTGGCCCATGGCCTGGACGTGGTGGCCTGGGACCCGGCGCCGGGGGCCGAAACAGCCTTGCGCCAGCGGGTCGCCAAGGCCTGGGGCGCGCTGCAGCGCAAGGGCCTGGCCCAAGACGCGTCGCAGGACCGGCTGCGATTCGTCGCGACCATCGAGGAATGTGTGCGGGATGCCGACTTCATCCAGGAGAGCGCACCCGAGCGGCTCGACCTCAAACTCGATCTGCACGCCAAGATCAGCGCTGCCGCGCGGCCCGACGTGTTGATCGGTTCGTCGACATCGGGGTTGCTGCCCAGTGAGTTCTATGCGCGCGCAGCACATCCCGACCGCTGTGTCGTGGGCCATCCGTTCAACCCGGTCTACCTGTTGCCGCTGGTCGAGGTCGTCGGCGGCGAGAACACCGCGCCTGAGGCGGTGCAGGCGGCGCTGCAGGTCTACCGCGCGCTGGGCATGCGACCGCTGCACGTGCGCAAGGAGATCCCCGGCTTCATCGCCGACCGCTTGCTGGAGGCGGTGTGGCGTGAGTCGCTGCACCTGGTCAACGACGGGGTGGCCACCACCGGCGAGATCGACGACGCGATCCGCTTCGGCGCCGGGCAGCGCTGGTCCTTCATGGGCAGCTTTCTGACCTACACGCTGGCCGGTGGCGACGCCGGCATGCGCCACTTCATGTCGCAGTTCGGCCCAGCGCTCAAGCTGCCATGGACCAAACTGGAGGCACCGGAGCTGACCGACAAACTGATTGACGATGTGGTCGACGGCACCAGCGCGCAGCTGGGCAGCCACAGCATCGCCGACCTGGAGCGCTACCGCGACGACTGCCTGATGGCGGTGCAGGAAGCGATCCGTGCCACCAAGATCAAACACGGGATCGGGCCCGATGCCTGACGATGGCGCCGCCTTGCTGACGACCTGGCGCGGCACGGTGCTGCCGCAGTGGGTCGACTACAACGGCCACCTGAACGACGCCTACTACATGGTGGTGTTCAGCGAGGCCACCAATGCCTTGATGGGCATGATCGGCCTGGACGACGCCGGTCGCAAGGCGACCGGGCACACCATCTACACGCTGGAGGCGCACATCAACTACCTGCAGGAGGTCCGCCAGGATGTCGCGATCGTGGTGCGCACGCAGATCCTGGGCAGCGACGCCAAGCGATTGCAGATCTACCAGACGCTGCACCGGGCGGACGACGACACGCTGCTGGCGGCCAACGAGCAGATGCTGCTCAACATCGACGTGTCCGGGCCGCGTGCGGCGCCGTTCGCGCCTACGGTGTCGGCGCGGGTGCAGATGCTGACGTTGGCGCACAAGCGCCTGCCGCGGCCGAAATACGCCGGTCGCGCGATTGCCTTGCCGGGCTGACCGGATGGCGGCACCATGCACGGCATGAACAAACCCGGTCACGCGCTGACGACCCCGCTCGAGGGCACCGGCCATCGGCCCTGGGACCCGCAGGCGCCGATCGCCGCGCCGCTGTGCCTGCTGCAGACCACGGTGGCGCCGCAATGGGTCGACTACAACGGCCACATGAGCGAGTCCTGTTACCTGCTGGTGTTCGGCGACAACTCCGACGCGTTCTTTCGCTTCATCGGCATCGACGAGGCCTACCGCGCCGCCGGCCATTCGCTGTACACGGTGCAGACGCAGTTGCACAACCTGCGCGAAGTGTCCGAAGGCGAACCGATCCGGCTGACGCTGCAGCTGCTCGACTGCGACGACAAGCGCCTGCACATCTTTCACACGATGTTCCATGGCCGCAGTGGTGATCTGCTGGCCACCGGCGAGCAGATGCTGGTGCATGTGGACATGCGTGCAGGCCGCTCGATCGCCATGCCGCCAGAACTGCAGGCCAGGGTGCAGGCCATTCGGGCGGCCCACGCGGCCCTGCCCAAGCCCGCGCAGGCGGGTCAGCCGATCGGCATCCGGCGCAGGACGCCCTGAGACATCTCATTTTTTTGCGTCCCGCGCAACCCTGAAGGACACGCCATGGATTTCGAACTCAGCGCCGAACAGACGATGCTGGTGGATACGGTGCGCCAGTTTGTCGAGACCGAGCTCTATCCGCATGAGGACCTGGTCGAGCGGCTCGATGCGATTCCGCCGGAGCTGCAGCAGCAGATCCAGGCCAAGGCGATCGCGGTCGGCCTGTACGCGGCCAACATGCCGGAAGATCTGGGCGGCGGCGGGCTCGACACCCTGGGCGTCACGCTGATGGAGCGGGAGCTGGGACGCGCCGGGTACGCGTTGCAGATGCTGGTGGCGCGACCGAGCAACATCCTGCGGGGCTGTATCGGCGACCAGATCGAGGAATACCTGCTGCCGACCATCCGCGGCGAGCGCCACGACTGCCTGGCCATGACCGAACCCAATGCCGGCTCCGATGTGCGCGGCATGTTGACCCGTGCCGTGCGCGATGGCGGCGACTACGTGATCAACGGCAGCAAGCATTTCATCAGCCACGCCGACATGGCCGATTTCGTGGTGTTGTTCGCCGCCACCGATGTCGAGCAGACCCACAGCGGGCCCAAGAAGAAGATCACCGGCTTTCTGGTGGACCTGGACAGCCCGGGGCTGGAGGTGCGACGCGGCCCCGCCTGCGTCTCGAACCGGGGCTACCACCAGTGCGAACTGTTCTTCAGCGACTGCCGGGTGCCGGTCTCCAAGCGCCTGGGCGAGGAGGGCAGGGGTTTCGAGCTGATGGGCGAGTGGCTGGGCGCGACCCGGCTCACCGTGGCCGCGACCAGCGTCGGACGCGGGCACCGCGTGCTCGATATGGCGACCGAATGGGCCGCCACACGCAAGCAGTTCGGCCAGACCATCGGCCGCTTCCAGGGCACCGGTTTCAAGCTCGCCGACATGGCGACCGAACTCGAAGCCGCCGAGCTGCTGACGCTGCGCGCTGCCTGGAAATGCGACCGGGGCCGCATGACGGACAGCGACGCGGCCATGGCCAAACTCTATGCCTCCGAGGCGCTGGCGCGTATCACCGACAACGCGCTGCAGATCTTCGGTGGCATGGGCCTGATGGCCAGTCTGCCGATCGAACGCTTCTGGCGCGACGCGCGGGTGGAACGCATCTGGGACGGCACCAGCGAGATCCAGCGCCACATCATCTCGCGTGCGATGCTGCGCGCCCACGGTTCCTGAGGCATTCGTGATGGCCGATCCTGTGCCCGATGCCACTGCGGCGCTGCGCCGCCTGTTTGCCCCGCGGCATGTGGCCGTGTTCGGCGGCAGCGCAGCCGCCGAGGTGGTGCGGCAATGCCGTGCCCTCGGGTTTGCCGGGAAGATCTGGCCGGTCCATCCGCGCCACGATGCTGTCGAAGGACTGCCGTGTTTCCGCAATGTCGCGGCGCTGCCCGAAGCGCCGGATGCCAGCTTCATTGCGGTGCCACGTGACGGCACGGTCGACACCGTCGCGCAGCTGGCCGCGCGCGGCGCCGGCGGCGTGATCTGTTACGCGTCGGGATTTGCCGAGGTGGGGGGCGCCGGCGTGGCCTTGCAGCGGCGCCTGGTGGCGGCGGCAGGCGCGATGCCGCTGATCGGCCCCAACTGCTACGGCATGCTGAACTACCTGGATGGTGTGGCGCTGTGGCCGGACCAGCACGGCGGCGAGCGGGTCGGGCGGGGTGTGGCCATTGTGTCGCAAAGCGGCAATATCGCGCTGAACCTGACGATGCAGCGGCGCAACCTGCCGCTGGCGTACATGGTCACGGTCGGCAACAAGGCCGGTGCCGGCATCGAGGCCATCGTCGACGCCTTGCTGCAGGACGAACGGGTCAGCGCCATCGGCCTGCATGTCGAAGGCCTGGATGACGTGGCGGCGTTCTCGCGCGTGGCGCTCAAGGCCTTGGACATGGGCGTTCCGCTGGTCGCGCTCAAGGCCGGCAGTTCGGCGCTGGGTGCCAGCACCACGGTCAGCCACACCGGTTCGCTGGCCGGCCCGGATGTGTTGTACGACGCGATGTTCCGGCGCCTGGGTGTTGCGCGGGTGTTCGATCCGGCCGGCCTGATCGAAACCCTCAAGCTGCTGCATGTGTGTGGTCCGCTGACCGGGCGGCGCATCGTGTCGGCGAGCTGTTCGGGTGGCGAGGCCTCGCTGGTGGCGGACCTGGCGCAGCCACGGCACCTCGCCATGCCTGCGCTACCCGCAGCCGCGCGCGCGGCGCTGCACGCCGTGCTGGGCGACAAGGTCTCGCTGGCCAATCCGCTCGACTATCACACCTATGTCTGGGGGGATCTGGCGGGGCAGACGGCCTGTTTCTCCGCGCTGCTGGCGTGCGACTTCGACATGCATCTGCTGGTGCTGGATTTTCCGCGTGCCGACCGCTGTGTGGCGGGCGCCTGGCAGACGACGGTGGATGCGTTCATCGCAGCCCATGCGCAGCGCCCGGTGCCCTGCGCCGTGCTGGCGTCCCTGCCCGAGGGCATGCCCGATGGCGTGGCACGCCAGCTGCTCGAGCGTGGCATTGCCCCCATGCAGGGGATTGCCGAATGCCTGGATGCCATCGGCCATGCCGCGGCCATCGGCGGGGTGCGTGCACGCCGTGCCGACATCCTGCCGCTGGCCGGCCCGCACGCTGACAAGCAGGGAGCGGCGCGGCCGCATCGCATGCTCGACGAAATGGCCAGCAAGCAGGCGCTGGCGGCGTTCGGCTTGCCGATCCCGCGCGGTGAGCTGGCGTCGGCCATGGACGCTGGCGTCGTGGCGGCGCAGCTGGAATTTCCATTGGTGGTCAAGGCCGTGTCCGCCACGCTGGCACACAAGACGGAGGCTGGCGCAGTACGGCTCAACCTGAAGAGTGCGGCGCAGGTGGTGGACGCGGTCGCGGCCATGGCCCATCTGTCGGACCGTTTCCTGGTCGAGCAGATGGCGGCGGACGTGGTCGCCGAGATCATCGTCGGCATCACGCGCGACCCGCAGTTCGGCCTCGCACTGACACTGGGCGCGGGCGGCGTGTGGGTCGAGTTGCTGCAGGACGCCACGACGGTGTTGCTGCCGGCTGGGCGGGCCGATGTTCGACGTGCGCTGGAGTCGCTGCGCAGCTGGCCGCTGGTGTGCGGCTATCGGGGCAAGCCGCCAGGCGATGTCGAGGCGCTGATCGATGCGGTGATGGCGGTTGCCGCCTACGCGCAGGCAAACGCCGCGCAGTTGCGCGAACTCGATGTGAACCCGGTGCTGGTATTGCCACGAGGGTGCGGCGTCGTGGCGGTCGATGCGATGATCCGCGTGACCCAGGAGGATTGAACCGTGGCAGATGTGGTGCGCACCGAGGTGAACAATGGCGTGTTGACGATCACGCTGGACCGGCCCAAGGCCAATGCGATCGACGTTGCGACCAGCCAGCGCCTGTATGCCGCGTTCCGGCGGCTGCAGGACGATGCCGCGCTGCGTGTAGCCATCATCACCGGCATCGGGCGATTCTTTTCGGCCGGCTGGGATCTGAACGCAGCCAACGAGGGCGAGGCGATCGACGTTGTGCACAGCCCGGGGGGCTTTGCCGGGCTGACCGAGTTCTTCGCTCTGGACAAGCCCGTCATCGCTGCCGTCAACGGCCTGGCCATGGGTGGCGGATTCGAGCTGGCGCTGGCGGCCGATCTGATGGTGGCGGCCGACACCGCCGAGTTCGCGTTGCCCGAAGTCCGGCTGGGCATGCTGGCCGATTCCGGCGGCGTGCTGCGCCTGCCCCGCCGGCTGCCGCGCGCGATCGCCAACGAGATGCTGATGACCGGGCGGCGCATGGGTGCCACAGAGGCAGCGCAATGGGGCCTGGTCAACCGGGTCGTGCCGCTTCCCGAGCTGATGGCTGCGGCACAGGCGCTGGCCGCGCAAATCGTGGCGGCAGCGCCGCTTCCACTGGCCGCGCTCAAGCAGGTATTGCGCGCGACCGAGGCCGAGCCCGTCGAGGGTGCGTTTCAGACCCTGCGCGCGGGCGTCGTGCCGGCGTATGCGGCGATGCTTCGCTCCGAAGATGCAAAGGAGGGGCCGCTTGCGTTCGCGCAGAAGCGCCCTCCCGTCTGGCAAGGGCAGTAGCCCGCGCAGGGCGGTGCATGCTTGCGAATATCCCGATCCGCCCGGCGTGATCGCGGTGTAGCGCTGCACATGTCCGGCGAAGTGGTGAGAATGACCTGCATCGCTGCGGCACTTGGGCCGCGCAGCCATTTTTGACCACGAAGGAAAACACCATGTCACACGCCAGTCTCGTTCCCCGCCATCCGGTCCCTGCCCTCAGTCTGCCCTTGACCGACGGCACCCGTTTTGTACTGGGCGCAGCGCCTGGCGACAAGTTCGACCTGCTGGTGTTCTACCGCGGCCTGCACTGCCCTATCTGTGCCAAATACCTGATGGAGCTGGAGCGACTGTCGGGCGAGTTCGCGCAGCGCGGTGTGCAGTTGGTGGCCATCAGCAGCGACGGCGAAGCGCGGGCCCGGCAGATGGCCGAGAAGGTCAGCGCCAAGGGCGTGAAGGTCGCCTACGACCTGAGCCTGCGCAGTGCGCGCCAGTGGGGTTTGTATGTCAGCGCCGGCCGCGGCAAGACCTCGATCGGCATCGAGGAGCCCGAACTTTTCAGCGAACCCGCGGTGTATATCGTGCGCCCCGATGGCACACTGTATTACGGCGCGGCGCAGACCATGCCCTTTGCCCGCCCGCCCTTTCAGGATCTGCTGGGTGCCATCGATTTTGCCGTGGCCAAAGACTATCCGGCGCGCGGTGAGTTCACCGGGCCGGTCTGACCGCGTCGGGATTTCAGGGTGGGCCTGGCCTTGCCTTGCCAGGCCGGCGTGTGGGGTTTGCGGCAGCGCTGATGGCCAGTCTTGGAACTATCGGGTAATAATCTGATCGATCGAGTGTCGACGCCATACCAAGTGGTACGGCGGCGCTCGATCGTCGGCGGGCAGCGCTGGCAAATCCTCAACCTCTGTATCCAGGAGTCCTACTGATGTCCCAAGACAACACCACCTTCGCTGACCCCCACCTGGAAAGTCTGCTCCCGGCCACGCAGTCGAGCCGGCGTGGCTTTCTGGCCGCCGCCTCGACGGTCGGTTTCGCGCTCGCGGCAGGCCCGGTCAATGCGCAATCGGTGATCCGCACCTCGGCCGACGGTCTGGATGCGGGTGACATGTGGGTGCCCGTGGGCGGCGACAAGATGCCGGCCTACATGGCGTCTCCGGGCAAACCCGGCAAGTACCCGGTGGTCATCGTCGTGCCCGAGATCTTCGGCATGCATGAATACCAGAAGGACATCTGCCGCCGCCTGGCCAAGCTGGGTTACGTCGGCGTCACGATGGACCCTTTCTTCCGTCTGGGTGACCTCAGCAAGATGACCAACATCGGCGAAGTGGTGGGGCAGGCCAACAAGCTGGCCGACACCCAGATGCTGGCCGACCTGGACGGCCTGGTGGAATTCATCGAAAAGCAGCCCAAGGTCAATGCCCGCAAGATCGGCATCACCGGCATGTGCCGTGGCGGCCGCACCGTCTGGATGTTTGCGTCCCACAACCCGAAGATCAAGGCCGGCGTGTCCTGGTACGGTGGCCTGAATCCGGTGCCGGGGACGATGCCGAAAACGCCGCACGATGTGGCCGGCCAGTTGCATGCCCCGGTGCTTGGCCTGTACGGCGGTGCCGACAATGGCATTCCGGTGTCGGAAGTGGCCCGGCTGCAGGAGGTGCTCAAGGCGGGCAACAAGAACGCCCAGGCCAGCCGCTTCATCCTGTACCCCGGCGTCGGCCATGCCTTCCATGCCGACTATCGCCCCAGCTACCGCAAGGAAGCGGCCGAAGATGGCTGGCAGCACATGCTGGCCTGGTTCAAGGCGCACGGCGTCGCCTGAACGCATCCGGCGCGCCGCCATTGCGCGCCGGTGCGCTGTCTTGCGGCGTACCACCCGCCGCCTGCCACGCCGGAACTTGGCGGGCTGAACGGCCGCTGGCGCGTGCGCGGCGGTCCCGGGCACCGTGATCGACACACGTGCCTGCACGCACTTGGCCGCCGTTCGGCAGCTGTGCGGCCGCCTGCCCCCCGCTGTCTTGGCAGACCCGCGGCAGCGCGTCGCAATCTCCATGCGCCATCCCATGCCCAGGGCCTGATCGGCCGTTGACAGGCGCTGCGCGCACGCAGCACAGGGCATCCGCAAAAGCTTGCCTGAACCGATTGCAAAGCCGATCGGTCTTGTCGTATGATCGCGCCCGGCGCAGCTCGGCGGGGGCGGAATCGATGTGATCCCCCCGTCGGTGCGAACAGGTCATGGGCATCGTCGCCATGGCTGCTGTGCCGGCCCCAAACATTCATCGGGGCGACACGTGACAGACGCAGTCACGTGCAAACCGCCAGATGAATATGCCTGTTTGGGGGGAATCCCGTGTCTGAATACCTGAGTCCGCAGCAAGAGCAGGTGGTCGCCCGCTTGCTGCAATCGCCCATGGCGCGCAGTGAGTGGCCGACCTGGCTGCTGATCCCCGCCGTCTATGGCCTGTGGTTCGCCACGCTCTGGTGGTCGCACACGCTGGGCCTGATGGCGACCACCTTGCTGCTCATCCTGAGCTGCACCTGGTACATGTCGCTGCAGCATGAACTGGTGCACGGCCATCCGACCAGGCACCGCGGCTTCAACAAGCTGCTGGGCATGGCGCCGCTGGCGGTCTGGTTCCCTTACACCCTGTATCTGGAGAGCCATCTGCGGCACCACAACGATGCCCAACTGACCCTGCCCGGCGTGGACCCGGAAACCCACTATGTGTCGGACGAGGTCTGGCAGCGCAGCGGCTGGTTCATGCGGGCCCTGTTCGTGCACCGCAAACGGTTCTGGGGGCGGTTTGTGTTCGGCCCGGCGATGGCGATCGCGTCGGTTCTTCACGAGGCGGTGGCGCAGGTCCGCAGCGGCAACTACAAGTACGTGCCGATGTGGTCGCTGCATATCGTGATGCTGTTCGCCATGCTGGCCGCAATCCACCGATGGACTGGCGTACCCGCGTGGTATTACCTGTTGCTGGTGGCCTATCCGTCGCTGTCGCTGGCCATGGTGCGTTCGTACTACGAGCATCGCGCGGCCGACGACTGCAAGCACCGCATCGTGATCAATGAAGCGGCCTGGCCCATGCGCCTGCTGTACCTCAACAACAACTACCACCTGGTGCACCATGACCTGCCCGGTCTGCCCTGGTACCTGCTGGCGCGTGTCTACTGGGCCGATCGGGATGCCTACCTTGCGCGCTGCGGCGGTTTTCGCATTGGCGGCTACACCGAACTGGTGCGGCGTTTCGGGTTGACACCGGTGGATGCGCCGGTGCATCCCACTGCGCGGGATCGCGCATCGTGAGTGGCGGATCCGGCCCCTGGCGGCTGGCGCTGCCGATGTACAACCTGACACCGGAGCTGGGCCGTGCGTGGGAGTTCCTGCTGCTGGCCGTGATCGATGGCCTGCGCCAGCGCGGCTGGTTGGCGCCGATGCAGGTGGCGCCGCTTCCCAAGAATTTGTTCGACCTTTGGCGCGCGGATGACCTGCTGTTGTCGCAGACCTGTGGTTATCCGCTGCTGGTGACGCTGCTTGGCGACGACGTGCAGGTGCTTGCGGCACCGGCTTTCGATCTTCCCGGCTGCGAAGAGGCCTCTTACTGCAGTTTCATCGTCGTGCCGCAGGACGGTGCGCATGATCTGGAGTCCTTGCGGGGCAAGGTCGCTGCCATCAATCAGGGCGATTCGCAAAGCGGCATGAACGCCTTGCGCCATACCTTGGCACCCCTGGCGCGGTCAGGCCGCTTTCTTGCGCGGGTCGAGATGACGGGCAGCCATCTGGCCAGCCTGGCTTTGCTGCAATCGGGGCAGGCGGATGTTGCGGCGATCGATTGCGCCACATTCGGGCTGGCGCAGCGCCATGCGCCGGATCGGGTTGCCGGTCTTCGGGTGCTGCAAAGAACCGTCGCGGCACCCGCGTTGCCGCTGATCGCATCGCGTGCCTTGTCGGCCGAACAGGTGCAGGACCTGCGCGCCGTTCTGTACGAGCTTCCCATGCAGGCGCCCGCGCAATTGCAGGCCTTGTCGGTGCGGGAGTTTCGGCCGATGTGCCTGCAAGACTATCAACCGATCGCCGATCAGGTCCAGTATGCGCTTGCCTGCGGTTATCCCGTGCTGGCCTGATCTGCGCGTCGGATGGGACGGTGGCCGTCAAGCGATGATCCCGTAAAGCAACAGGGATTTGCTGCATTGCTTCAAACGACCCTCGCTGTTCGGTCTGCGACGGCGGCATGCAGGTCAATTCAACAAATTGATACCTTGATAGCAAGAGGCTCGATTCTCTAAGGGAATGTCTGTATCCTGAAAAAGGTGCTCAGTGGTTAGGATGCTTTTGCAGCCTGGTCTGGCCTTGCCGCGGATGAACGCGGCTGACCCCCTCGTGCGTGGGTACCCTGAATAAATGTTCATCGACTTTCTAGGAGATTCTCAAAAATGACAAACCATGAAACAACAACGGAATCTGGCATCGTGTTCGATCGCCGCCAGCTGATTGCCGGCGCATCGGCCGTGGGCCTGGGTGCGGCGTTTGCCAGCATGCCTGCAATGGCGCAAGGCACCCCCAAGAAGGGTGGCGTGTTGCGCCTGGGCATGGAGGGCGGCTCGGCATCGGACAGCCTGGATCCGCGGACCTACGCCGACTCGATCCCCATCGCATACAGCCTGATGTTCTGGAACTGCCTGGTCGAGATCGACACCAAGGGCAACGCCACTCCCGAACTGGCCGAGAGCTGGGAGTCCAAGCCCGGTGCGACCGAATGGATCTTCAACATTCGCAAGGGCATCACCTTCACATCCGGCAAGGCGCTGGATGCGGACGACGTGATCTACTCGATCAACCTGCACCGCGGCGAGACCAAGTCGCCGGCCAAGGGCCTGCTGGCTTCCGTCAAGGAGATCACCAAGCTCTCGCCCAACCAGATCCAGATCACCTTGTCGGCCGGCAACGCCGACCTGCCGTTCATTCTGTCCGACTACCACATGATCATCGTGCCCAATGGCACGACCGATTTCTCCAAGCCCGATGGGACCGGAGCCTTCACGCTGGCCGAATGGCAGCCGGGCGTGCGCATCGTCGCCAAGCGCAAGCCGGGCAACTACTGGAAACCGGGCCGCGCCAATTTCGACTCGGTCGAGTTGCGCTACATCGGTGACGCTGCCGTGCGCACCCAGGCCCTGATCACCAACCAGGTCGATGCGATCAACCGTGTCAACCCCAAGACCATCGACCTGCTGGCCAAGAACAAGTCGATCAAGATCTCGCGTTCGCAAGGTGCGGGCAACCGTTATGCGTTCGTGGCCCTGACCGACATGGATCCGTACAAGAGCCGCGACGTGATGCTTGGTCTCAAGCACGGCATCGATCGCCAGACCATCATCAAGAACGTGTTCTCCGGTTATGCCACCATCGGCATGGACCACACGATTGGCCCGCTGAACAAGTACTACGACAAGAAGCAGAAGGCCTGGCCGTATGACCCGGACAAGGCGGCTTTCCACTTCAAGAAGGCCGGTACGAGCGGCCCATTCGAGTTGCAGGTGTCCGAAGGCGCCTATACCGGTGCGACCGACTCGGCCGTGATCTTCCAGGAGTCGCTGAAGAAGGCCAAGGCCAACCTCGATGTCAAGCGCGTCTCGGGCGACGGCTACTGGGACAACGTGTGGCTCAAGGCGCCGTTCTGTGCGGTGTACTGGGGCAATCGTCCGACCGCCGACCTGCAACTGTCGCAAACCTTCGTCACTGGCCAGACCTGGAACGACACCCACTATTCGAATCCGAAGTTCGACAAGCTGGTCGTGGATGCACGGGTCGAACTCGACGAGGCCAAGCGCATGGAAATGTATGCCGAGTGCCAACGTCTGCTGCACGAAGAAGCTGGCATGGTCTGCTTCGCGATCGGTGACGCGCTCGATGCCGGCAGCACCAGGTTGCGGGGTCTGGAACCCCACGCCCGTTACGACATGAACGACCAGCGCCTGGCTGAAAAGGGCTGGTTCGCCTGACTGGATCGACTCTGAAGATGCGTGGGGCCGACAGCGCATGTTGTTCCCCACGTCACACCCTTCGCTAGCGCGTACAGGTGGGTCTGCAAAGACCCCTCTGGCGCGCTTTTTGCGTTGGATCTCACCCAGCAGCAAGGCAAATCCTGTCTTGCCGTGAGTGAGCGCCGGGCAATCCATCTCGAAAGATCCTTTCATGCTCAAACTCATCGTGAATCGTCTTGGCCAGGGCGTAGTGACGCTGTTCGCCGTCTCCGTGCTCATATTCGTCTGTACCCAGATCCTGCCCGGTGACGTCGCGTCGGCGGTGCTCGGACAAGGTGCCACTCCGGAGGCGCTGGCCGCATTCCGAAAGGAGCTGGGCCTGAACTCACCGGCCTATGTGCGCTACTTCAGCTGGTTGTGGGGCGTCTTGCAGGGAGACCTCGGCATATCGATGACCAACCAGCGCGTCATCATCGACGAACTGCTGCCGCGTCTGAACAACACCTTGTTCCTGGCCGGTTATGCGGCGCTGATCGCGATCCCGCTGTCGGTCGGGCTGGGCATCCTGGCGGCCATCAATGAAGGCAAGCTGGTCGACCGCGCATCGAACATCCTGACGCTCATCACGATCTCGATTCCGGAGTTCTTCATCGCCTACCTGATGATCATCTACTTCGTGGTCGACCTGGGCTGGTTTCCGTCGCTCGCCACGGTGTACCCCGGCATCTCGTTCAGCGAGCGGGTATATATCACCACCTTGCCGGCCGTCGCGCTGACGATGCTGGTGGCGGCGCACATGCTGCGCATGACGCGCAGCTCGGTGCTGTCGGTGATGTCCAGCCCGTATATCGAGATGGCATTCCTGAAAGGCGCCAAGCGCACGCGGGTGATCTCCCGCCATGCGCTTCCCAACGCTGCGGCGCCCATCATCACCGTCATTGCGCTGAACCTGGCCTACCTCGTCGTTGGTGTGGTGGTGCTGGAGGCGGTGTTCGTCTATCCCGGCATCGGGCAATTGATGGTCGACGCGGTGTCCAAACGCGACGTTCCGGTGATCCAGGCCTGCGGCCTGGTGTTTGCGATGGTCTTCGTCGTGCTCAACACACTGGCCGACATCGCGATCATCCTGGTCAATCCACGGCTGCGCCACAAGCGCTGAAAGAGGACAACAACAATGAGAATACTGGGACACAAACCCACCGTCACGGCCTGGATCGGCATGGCCATCATCGTCGTGAATCTGGCGATCGCGATCTTCGGGCCTGCGTTTGCGCCGTACTCCGAATCGCAGACCGTCGGCGCCACCTGGGACGAGCCCAGCATGCAGATGCTGCTGGGTGCCGACCAGATCGGCCGCGACATGCTGACCCGGCTGATCTACGGTGCCCGCATGACCATCGGCGTCGCGCTGGCCACCACGGCCTTGTCGTTCTTCATCGGCATCACGCTGGGCTTCACCGCTGCCGTGCTGGGTGGCTGGGTCGACACCATCATCTCGCGCCTGGTCGATGTGATCCTGTCGATTCCGCTGCTGATCCTGGCACTGATCATCCTGGGCGTCTTCGGATCGTCCATTCCGGTGCTGATCGTCACCATCGCGGTGCTCGATTCGACCCGTGTGTTCCGCCTTTCACGGGCGCTGGGCATGAACCTCACGGTGCTCGAATACGTCGAAGCGGCACGGCTGCGCGGCGAGGGTACCTGGTGGATCATCCGCCGCGAAATCCTGCCCAATGCCTCGGCACCGCTGCTGTCCGAGTTCGGACTGCGCTTTTGCTTCAACTTCCTGTTCATCGCTGCGCTGTCCTTCCTCGGCCTGGGTATTCAGCCGCCATTCGCCGACTGGGGGGGCATGGTGCGTGAGAACTCCGCCGCGATCAACTTCGGCATGCTGGCACCGATCTGGCCGGCCCTCGCGATCACGATCCTGACGGTCGGGGTCAACATGGTTGTCGACTGGCTCTTGTCGGTCGAAGCACGCCCGTCTGGCGCTCAGGCAGAAATGTGAGGACGCCATGACCGACAACACACAAAAACCTGTCAGCAACGACAAGTCGGATGGCAAGATCATTCTGCAGATCAAGGGTCTGCGCCTGGAGGCGGTGCGCGGTGGCGCCGTCATCGTCGACAACGTCGACGTCACGTTGCATGCCGGACAGGTGCTGGGCCTGATTGGAGAGAGCGGCGCCGGCAAGTCCACCATCGGCCTGTCCGCCATGGCGTATGCGCGTGCCGGCGTGCACATTGCCGGTGGTGCCATCGAGATCGATGGCGTCAACATCCGCGAACTGAATGCCGCGGGGCGGCGCGACGTGCGCGGCAAGCGCATTGCCTACGTGGCGCAGTCCGCGTCGGCCGCGTTCAACCCGGCCCACACCATCATGGACCAGGTCTGCGAGGCGCCGACGATTCACGGCCTCATGTCGCGCCAGGAGGCGGAGGCCTGGGCCCGTCAGTTGTTCAAGTCGCTCGACCTTCCCGACCACGAGACTTTTGGCGATCGCTACCCGCACCAGGCCTCGGGCGGGCAATTGCAGCGTGCGATGGCGGCGATGGCGATGTCGTGCCGTCCGGACATCCTGGTGCTGGACGAGCCGACGACGGCGCTGGATGTGACGACGCAGATCGAGGTGCTGATCCTGCTCAAGTCGCTGATCCGCGAATACGGCTCGGCGGCGCTGTACATCACCCACGACCTGGCGGTGGTGGCGCAGGTGGCCGACCGCATCAAGGTGCTGCGCCATGGCAAGGAGGTCGAGGAGGGCACGGTCGACCAGGTGCTGCAGGCGCCCAGGGAGGAATACACCCGCATGCTGGTCGAGGTGCGTGGTGCGGCCGCGAGCGAACGTGCCGTGCAGTCCTCGGTCAAGGACGAGGTGATCCTCAAGGTCGAGCATATCGACGCGGCCTACGGGAGCTTCAAGGTCGTCAACGACGTCAGTCTGGACGTGCGCCGTGGCGAGACCGTGGCGGTGGTCGGTGAATCCGGCTCGGGCAAATCGACGCTGGCGCGCATCATTACCGGTCTGCTGCCGCCGGTTGCCGGCAGCATCACGTTCAAGGGCGCGCCGCTGCCCAAGTCGCTGGCCGAGCGCAGCAAGGACCTCAAGCGCCAGATGCAGCTGGTCTACCAGATTCCCGACGTGGCGCTCAATCCGCGCCAGCGCCTGATCGAGACCATCGGTCGTCCGGTCAGTTTCTACTTCGGCAAGACCGGCGCGGAGGTGCGCAAGCGCGCCGAGGAACTGATGGAACTGGTGGAGTTGCCCAAGGAGTTCCTGTCGCGCCGCCCAACCGAGCTCTCGGGTGGACAAAAGCAGCGCGTGTGCGTGGCCCGTGCACTGGCGGCGGATCCGGATCTGATCATCCTCGACGAGCCTACGTCCGCGCTCGACCCGCTGGTGGCCGAGGAGATTCTGAAGCTGTTGCGCAAGCTGCAGGCCGAGCTCGGTCTGTCGTATGTGCTGATCACGCACGATCTGGACGTGGTGCACCGCATCGCGCATCGTACGGCGGTGATGTTGCGGGGCTCCTTCGTCGCATTCGACAAGACAGACGCGATCTTCGAGGGGCCGTATCACCCCTATACCGAGCAGCTGGTCACCGCCGTGCCCGTCATGCGCAGCGACTGGCTGGACGGGGTGCTGGCGAAACGGGCGGCCAAGGCCAAGGCGGCAACAGCCTGACAGGGGCGTACCAGGCCTGCCCCGGCCCTGGTACGCCCGGCCTCGGCGCGACGCACGTGTTCCCGTGTGGCGCGCCGGTAACCTGTAGGAACCCGCTGACGTCGACTACCGGTTTGCGCTGATTCAGGGAGGTGAGGCTGTGCGAGAGCATCGGCATGTCACCTTGCATCACCTGAAAGGACTTCCCCATGCGCGCAGACAACTCGGCGATTCCCACAGACTTCCCGGTGGATGTCGAACTGCCCTTGCACGGACCGCAAACGGTGGACATCGACCTGTCGATGGCGGCTGCGTTGTTGCCCGATGTCGCGCAGGCGGTGGTTACCGGCTTCCGACCCAGCCTGTCACAAGTGGCCGCAGACCCCTCGCGCCTGCGGCTGCGTTGGCCGGAGGGGTCCCGCCCGGGTTTCCACGGGCACAGCAGTACGAACTGGATGCGCGACAGCCGGGTCGGATTTGCCGGGCGAACCATGGGTGGTGCCTAGGGCCGCGCAGGTTGTCGCGGGCGGGCGTGCAGGCGGGTTTTGCCGTCTGACCGATGCAGCCGCATGGCCGAGCCGTGTGCGCATCTTCGGGCCAATCGTCGTAGGATGTAGGGCATGCCGCAACATCCCAGCATGCCTTCGGTCTATCTTCCGCATGGCGGAGGTCCTGCGTTCTTCATGGACGGTGCCATGGGCAACATGTTCCGCCCCATGGGCAAGTTCCTGGAGTCGTTCCACACCCTCTTGCCCGTCCGGCCGGCCGCTATCCTGGTGGTCACGGCGCACTGGGAGGCACAGGTGCCAAGCTTTTGCGGCGCGGCGCAGCCGGCGCTGATCTACGATTACTACGGGTTTCCGAAAGAGACCTACGCGATCACCTATCCGGCGCCCGGTGCGCCTGCCTTGGCCGAACGGGCGGCCGGCCTGCTCGTCAAGGCCGGAATCCAGGCGCAGGTGGACCCCGAACATGGGTGGGACCACGGGGTTTTCATACCACTCAAGCTGCTCTATCCCGATGCCGACATCCCGGTACTGGCAATGTCGCTCAAGGCCGGGCTGGATCCCATGGACCATATCGCTATCGGCGCCGCCCTGCGACCGCTGCGGCGCGAGGGCGTGCTGATCATGGGCAGTGGCATGAGCTATCACAACCTGCGCCAGATGGGCAACAGCTCGGCGGCGCTGGACTTCGATCGCTGGCTCGACGGTGCACTGGCCGGCGACGCCGAGCACCGCAGTTCCTGGCTTGCCCAATGGTCACGGGCGCCGGCAGGGCGGGTGTCGCATCCGCGGGAGGAACACCTGCTGCCGCTGATGGTGGCATCCGGCGCTGGAAGTGATGCGGCAGGTCGCAAGCTTTGGAGTGGCGCCGTGGGCGCCACGGCTGTCGCAGCCTGGGCGTTCGACTGAGCTGCCGGCGACACGGCCCTGAGGCCGTGCCAGACTTCAGCGCATGTGCCGTGGCGTCGCGCCGTCCCGTTCGACGGCGCAGGGCGCACGCGCCGGCAGATCGTCAGATGTTTGAATCCGCAAACGAGGCCTTGCGCCGGTTCACGTAGTCCAGCACCGCCTCGTCCACCGCCACGTCCATGGGCGGCGCTTCGTATTCGGCCAACTGCTTCTTGAAGCTGGCGTTGGCCCGTTGCGCCAGGTCACGGGCGCCTTCGGCCTCCCACTGCTCGTAGCTGTTGTTGTCGGTGATCGGCGAGCGGTAGAACGCGTTCTCGAAGTTGGCCTGCGTATGTGCGCATCCCAGGAAGTGCTTGCCCGGGCCGACCTCGCGGATCGCGTCCATGGCCTGGCCGTTTTCCGACATGTCGACGCCGGCCAGCAGCGTGTGCATCATGCCGGCCTGGTCCACGTCCATGACGAATTTCTCATAGCCCATCGACAGGCCGCCTTCGAGCCAGCCGGCCGTGTGCAGCACGAAGTTGACACCGCCCAGGCAGGTCGGCAGCAAGGTGTTGGCCGACTCGGACGCGGCCTGCGCGTCGGCGATCTTGGAGCCGCACAGCCCGCCACCGGAGCGGAACGGGACCCCCAGGCGGCGAGCCAGTGCCGCCATCACGTACAGCACCAGCGCCGGTTCCGGCGTGCCGAAGGTGGGGGCGCCGGATTGCATCGAGATGCTGGAGGCAAAGCTGCCCAGCACCACCGGTGCGCCCGGGTTGCACAACTGCACGAAAGCCATGCCTGCCAGGGCCTCGGCCAGCGTCTGGGCGCAGGTGCCGGCCACCGTGACCGGCGACATCGCGCCGGCCAGGATGAAGGGCGTGATGATGGTCGCCTGGTTGTTGCGCGCATACACCTTGGCCGCGCCGAGCATGGTCTCGTCGAAGGTCATCGGCGAGTTGGCGTTGATCAGGTTGATGATCACGGTGCGCGGCTTGCCGGTCAGCGGGTCCAGATAGTTGTCGCCGAACAGGATCTTCGCCATCTCCACCGTGTCCTGCGCCCGCTCGGGATGCGTCACCGAGCCCATGAACGGCTTGTCGCTGTATTTCATGTGGCTGTAGACCATGTCGAAATGGCGCTTGTTCACCGGCAGGTCCACCGGCTCGCAGATGGTGCCTCCCGAGTGGTGCAGCGCGTTGGCCATGTAGGCCAGCTTGACGAAGTTGCGGAAGTCCTCGATCGTCGCGTAGCGCCGGCCCTGGTCGAGGTCGCGCACGAAGGGTGAGCCGTAGGCGGGGGCGAACACCGTGTTTTTGCCGCCGATGACGACATTACGGGCCGGGTTGCGGGCAAATTGCGTGAATTCGCGCGGCGCGGTGGCCTGCACCAGCTTGCGGGCCAGGCCCGAGGGAAAGCGCACCCGCTCGCCTTTCACGTCGGCGCCGGCCGCCCTGAACAGCTCCAGCGCTTCCGGATCGTCGCGGAAGTCGATGCCGGTTTCTTCCAGGATCAGATCGGCATTGCGCTCGATGGTCTGCAGGCCCTCTTCGTCCAGCACCTCGTAATAGGGGACCCGGCGCGTGATGTAGGGCACCGACTGGCTGCTGCGTGCGCTGCGGGCAGCCCGTTTGGCCTCGCGTCCGCCGCCGGCGCGCCGACCCCGTGGTGCCGAATCCGCGCCCTGTACCAATGCCTCGTCCATGCTGGTGCTCCGAAAAGAATCGATTCCTGGGCGGTTTGCCCATGGTTGCGAGAGTATGGTCAAGCGCGACCGGACGGGTGATCCTTTTGCGACGCTGGCTGGCGTGCTCACGTCAAGAGGACCGCCGCAGCGATGCCGGGCAGGTTCGGCCATCAGGACAGCGCACGCGGTGTCGCGTCCAGGTCAGTGCCGGTCGTTTGCCATTCAAGCGATCGGCCGGTGCACCTCTAGCATTCGCTCGGCTTCGGAATTCAGGTTCAACAGTCCAGGGACAGGGGGAATCCAGCATGGTTGCAAAAGTGATTGACGGCCATGCCGTCGCCCAGCAGGTGCGCGAGGCCTGTCGGCTACAGACCCAGGCGCTGGCGGCGCGGGGTGTGACGCCGGGGCTGGCGGTCATCATCGTCGGCGACGACCCGGCCTCCCGGGTCTATGTGGCGAACAAGGTCAAGGCCTGCAACGAGGTCGGGCTGAGGTCCACCGTCTATGCATTTGCGGCCGACACGCCGGATGCGCAGGTGGAGGCCGAAATCCTGCGGCTCAATGCCGACCCGCGGGTGCACGGCATCCTGGTGCAGCTGCCGCTTCCGAAGCATTTCGACGGCAAACGGGTGCTGGCCGCGATCGCCAGCGACAAGGACGTGGACGGCTTCCATCTGTACAACGTGGGCAGCCTGGTGCAGGGCGAGACGCTGTTCCCGCCCTGCACGCCCTTCGGTGTCCAGAAGATGCTGGAATATGAAAACATCCCGGTCGAAGGCCAGAACGTGGTCGTCGTCGGCGCCAGCAACATCGTCGGCAAGCCAATGGCACTGATGCTGATGCAAAAGGATGCAACGGTTTGCATCTGCCACGCCAAGACCCGTGACCTGGCGCAATTCACCATCCTGGCCGACATCCTGGTGGTGGCTGCCGGGCGTCCGAACCTGATCCTGCCGCAGATGGTGCGCACCGGTGCGGTCGTCATCGACGTCGGCATCAACCGCCTGCCCGACGGTCGGCTGGTCGGTGACGTGGATTTCGAAGGCGTGCGCCAGAAGGCCTCCTACATCTCCCCGGTACCCGGCGGTGTGGGGCCGATGACGGTGACGATGCTGGTGCACAACACCGTGCAGTCCGCGCAGCGCAGCGCGCAGGCGATGGCGGTTGTGGCCTGAGCGGCGTCGGTGGTGAGAATCGTCTTTCGTTTGCCGCCCTGTCGCGCCCGGGTCGTGGCGTGTCGTAATGTGGACAATGCATGCCCCAGCCGTCTCGACAATTCGAGGGCGGGATAATGGCGCCTGGCCGACGTTTTGGCCGCCCCACCCTCTTGCGCGGGGTCAGCGCTCTTCATCAAACTAGTTTAGGTAATACGCAATGGCAACGATGTCTTCGATCCAGGAATTCGACCCCGAACTGGCCGCCGCAATGGCCGCCGAGGCCCAGCGCCAGCAGGACCATCTGGAACTGATCGCGTCCGAAAACTACACCAGCCCCCGCGTCATGGCGGCGCAGGGCAGCGTGCTGACCAACAAGTATGCCGAAGGCTACCCGGGCAAGCGTTATTACGGTGGCTGCGAGTTCGTCGACGTGGCCGAGACACTGGCCATCGAACGGGCCAAGCAATTGTTCGGCGCCGACTGGGCCAACGTGCAGCCGCACTCCGGCTCCAGCGCCAATGCCGCCGTCTACATGGCGCTGCTGCAGCCGGGTGACACCATCCTGGGCATGAGCCTGGCCCATGGCGGTCACCTGACCCACGGCGCCAAGGTGAGTTTTTCGGGCAAGTTCTACAACGCCGAGCAATACGGCATCGACACCACGACCGGCCTGATCGACTATGACGCACTCGAGGCCCAGGCCGTCGCCTGCAAGCCGAAGATGATCATCGCCGGCTTCTCGGCCTATAGCCGGCACCTGGACTTTGCCCGTTTCCGTGCCATCTGCGACAAGGTCGGTGCCTTGCTGTTCGTCGACATGGCGCACGTCGCCGGCCTGGTGGCGGCCGGTCTGTATCCCAACCCGATCCCGTTCGCCGACGTGGTCACCACCACCACCCACAAGACGCTGCGCGGCCCGCGCGGCGGCCTGATCCTGTGCAAGGCCAATCCGGAGATCGAGAAAAAGCTCAACTCCATGGTCTTCCCGGGTGCCCAGGGTGGCCCGCTGATGCACGTCATTGCCGCCAAGGCGGTGGCCTTCAAGGAGGCGCTGCAGCCCGAGTTCAAGGCCTACCAGCAGCAGGTCATCGACAACGCCAAGGCCATGGCCGAGGTGTTCGTCAAGCGCGGCTTTGACATCGTCTCCGGCGGTACCGACAACCACCTGATGCTGGTAAGCCTGATCCCCAAGGGCCTGACCGGCAAGGATGCCGACGCGGCGCTGGGCCGTGCCCACATCACCGTGAACAAGAACTCGGTGCCCAACGATCCGCAATCGCCGTTCGTCACCAGCGGCATCCGGGTCGGCACGCCGGCCATCACGACCCGCGGGTTCGGCGTGGCCGAATGCCGCGAAGTGGCCACGCTGATGTGCGATGTGCTGGACAAGCTGGGCGATGCATCGGTCGAGAAGGCGGTAGCCGAGAAGGTGGTGGCCCTGTGCCGCCGCCACCCGGTGCCGGCTTGACCGAAGGCTGAACCTGCATGGCCCTTGTCCGCACGGTCCTGACTGAAAGCGTCCCATGGCCCTGAGCGTGTTCGACCTGTTCAAGATCGGCATCGGTCCGTCGTCGTCGCATACCGTCGGGCCGATGAAGGCGGCGGCCATGTTTGCGCGCCGGCTCGACCATGCCGAGCTGCTGACCCGGGTGGCGCGCATCGAGGCGCGTTTGTACGGCTCGCTGGGGGCGACCGGCAAGGGGCATGGCACCGATACCGCCGTGCTGCTGGGGCTGGAGGGTGCGATGCCCGACACCATCGACCCCGACAGCGTGGACGGGCATCTGCAGCGTATCCGTGCCGAGGGCCGGGTCATGCTGGAAGGCAAGCATCCGGTGCCGTTCAAGGAGCGCACTGACATGCTCTTCATGCGCCGCGAGACGCTGCCATTCCATACCAATGGCGTGCGGCTGACCGCGTATGCTGCTGACGGAGCGGTCCTGGAGGAGCGGCGCTATTTCTCCGTCGGTGGCGGTTTCGTGGTCTCGCAGGAAGAGGCGGACAAGGCGGCCAGCGATCCGACCATGGTTGCCGACCCGACGCCACTGGCGCATCCGTTCACCAGCGGCGACGAGCTGATGGCGCTGACACGGTCGCTGGGCCTGTCGATCGCGCAGCTGATGCGGGTCAACGAGCACGCCTGGCGCACCGATGCCGAACTCGACGCCGGGCTGGACCATATCTGGGAGACCATGAAGGCCTGCGTCGCGCGCGGCTGCCGCACCGAGGGCCATCTGCCGGGCATGATGAAGGTCAAGCGCCGCGCGTCGGAACTGCACCGCATGCTCAGCAGCCGGCCCGAGCAGTCGCTCAAGGACCCGCTGACCATCCTGGACTTCGTCAATCTGTATGCGATGGCGGTCAATGAGGAAAACGCGGCCGGCGGCCGTGTCGTCACGGCGCCGACCAATGGCGCGGCCGGCATCGTGCCGGCGGTCATGCATTACTACGACCGTTTCGTGCCGGGGGCCAACCAGGCCGGCATTCGCGATTTCCTGCTCACCGCAGGCGCCATCGGTCTGCTGTACAAGGAAAACGCCTCCATCAGCGGCGCCGAGGTCGGCTGCCAGGGCGAGGTCGGCGTGGCCTGCTCGATGGCGGCTGGTGCCCTGGCCGCAGTCATGGGCGGCACGCCGGAACAGGTCGAGAACGCCGCCGAGATCGGCATGGAGCACAACCTGGGGCTGACCTGCGACCCGGTTGGCGGGCGGGTGCAGATTCCCTGCATCGAGCGCAACGCCATGGGTTCGGTGAAGGCGCTGAACGCGGCACGCATGGCGCTGCGCGGCGACGGCACGCATTATGTATCGCTGGACAAGGTCATCAAGACGATGCGCGACACCGGGCGCGACATGATGACCAAGTACAAGGAAACCAGCCGCGGCGGGCTGGCTGTGAACGTGATCGAATGCTGAGATGAAAAACGCCCCCCGTCTGTCCGGTCTCACTTCGTGTA
>Ga0116169_1000628_pt1 | contig 34627 bp, 17 predicted proteins | sample AD_UKC130_MetaG_FD_89796 | JGI IMG/M metagenome (GOLD analysis project Ga0116169, IMG submission 89796) | Active sludge microbial communities of municipal wastewater-treating anaerobic digesters from Canada - AD_UKC130_MetaG | ecosystem: Engineered > Bioreactor > Anaerobic > Digestate | place...
AGCGGACCAGGTCATCGCCGCTTTCAGCCACGTAGACCGGTTCGGGTTCCGGCTCAGCGACAAACCACGCGCTCTCGGTCGGGTCGGCCTGCTGTGCGTGCCGTGCGAAGAGGTCGCGCAGGTCGGTGATGCTCTCATCCCGGTCGATGGCCTTCGCCAGTTCGGCCAGCAGGTCGCCGCCGCCTTCCGTGCCGGTCAGGTCGCTCAGCCCGCCGCCGGTAGTGTCACCGTACAGCAGGTTGGCCGCCTGTTGCTTGCGCCCGATGAGGGTCACCGCCTGGTTCTCCATCGTCTCGGCGTAGAAAGGGTAATACACGCGGCAGGGGCGGTCCTGGATGATGCGCCACGCCCGGCGCGACGCCTGCACGACGGTGAACAATGAATAGTCGATTTCGTGGAACACCAGGGTCGGGAAATCCACCAGGTCCAACCCGGTGGCGACCAGGCGCGGATTGGTGATGAGCACGTTGCAGCCTGCATCCAACTGCTGCCGGACCAGGCTCTCGCGGCGCTCTGGAGCCACGCTGCCCTTGAGCACAAACGGTTTTGCGCCGGGGACGTGTTCGCGGATGAGGCGCTCGAGGCGCGGCTGGATGTCGCGCGTCCCCGTCTGTCGCAGGAACACGCCCACGCTGCGACCCTGCGCCAGCTCCTCGCGGATGAGATCCACCAGCCACCGCTCTTTGGGATACAGCCGGTCTTCACTCAAACCGGGCATGTCGTGCACCGGGATTTCCAGGAAGACGTCGCTCTCGCGGTCCAGGCAGCGCTTGTGGATGACCGTCTCGCCCCGGAACGGTGCCGTTGGCCAGGCCAGCAGTGTCTGCAGGTATTTACCCAGAAAGCTGGCGTCGCCTTCCATGCGGCACTGGAACAGGTAGGCCCCCAGCCTGTCTCTGGCGCGCTGGTAGTGCAGCGCCATATCCCCATCCATCGGGATGGGCACCGGAATTTCTTCGAAGTCCGGCATCGCCCGCCCGATGTCTTGCAGGCCGACGAACACGGTGTGGTCGATGATTTCGCGCACTAACAGCGGGGAGCAGCCCGGCGCTTCTTTGGGCTTTTGCTCGATGCGGCGCTTGCCGGTGTAGTGCCCGCCCTTGTCGTATTCCGGGCGGTATTCGACGATGCGCTCCAGCGCCCCCATGTCGCGCACCCAACCCGCCTGGCCCTTCGTGCCCCAGGGGTAGTTATGCCGCACGCGCGCGTTGAAGGTGAACTCAAGGCCATACAGCGACGAGGCAGTTCCCCCGTAGAGCGTGCCGGTCAAGCCGACCACTTTCTCGGCGGTCTGCGCCAGGGTCATCATGGCCGCCCCCTGGTCGGTGCCGGTCGATTTCGCTTCGTGCACCTCGTCGCACAGGTAGAGGTACACGCGGTGAGGGAACACGGCGGCGATGTAGTCGGCCAGCGGCATGCGAGGATTGCGCCTGGGGAACTTCTCGCCGGGTTTGGGCGCCGAAAAGGTGCGCGAGAACTGCCAGAGCGGACTGCCGCACGACGGGCATTTCTGCGGGGCGCGGGACAGCCAGCCCTCGTCGGCGATGACCGCTTCGCCGTTCCTGGTGCGGGTGACGGTCGCGCTGCACGACGGGCAGATGGGCACCTTGAGGGACACAATCCGGTCGCCGGTCAGGTTGTCGGGACGCGCTTCACGCGAGTTCCAACGCGCCGTGCGCACGATGCGCCACTGCACGGCAGGCTGCCAGCCTTCCCCTAACTTCGCCATCTCGCGCGGGATGATGCCCACCTTGAGCGTCTGCGGCAGGTCGGCCTCCATGAAGGCGCGCACGTCGTCCACCCGCTTGAGGATGGCGGCGTGAACCCGCACACCCACCGATTGCGCGACCATCTCGATCTCCCGCTGCCATTTGCCGGTCAGGTGCGGCGGCGAGGTGATAATCACGACCTGATCCGGCTTCATGTGCGGGCGGAGCGCAATCGCCAGCGTGGCTCCCAGCGCAGTCTTGCCGACGCCGGGTTCTCCGACGACGATAACACCCTTACGGTGTTGCAGCGCGGTATAGGTCGCGGCGGTGACGTGTTTTTGCGTCTCGTAGAGCCGGTTGCCCTTGATGCGCACGCGGTTGAGGATAGGCGCAAGTTCGCCGTAGTCGAAGTCGTACAGCGGGGTGAAGTGCTGATCCAGATAGTTGAGCAGCGCGGTTTTGTGCCGCCCGATGAAGTCCACCAAGGCCGCATCGCCGCTCATGTCGGTGATCTCGCCTTGCTGGTTCAGGAGCGTGATCGTCACCTGGGGACGTGTGCGGTACACCTCACGCTCAGTCGTGGTTTCATCGGCGTCATCGATGTCACCACCTTCGACCAGTTGCTCAACCGGCTCAACCGTGCTGCGCACTGCCGCGCGCCCTTCTTCGGTCTGCACGACAATGCCGTTGAACAAGCCCGCCGCCAGCACCAGCGCCAGCTGCCCGCCGCGTGGACGTACCACCGGGCGCACGTTCTCGACCGGAGGGGGAGGTTGCAGCAGCCGCTGAAAACCCGCTCCAAACTGTGCGCCATCCGCCTGGACCGCTTGTAGGGCGAGTTCCGGGGTGATGACCTTGGGGGCGAAGACAAAGCGCTGCTTCGTGCGCGGGGGTGGGAAGGCGTAACGCGGAGTGTCTTGCACGCTGAGTTCGCGCGGATGAGCGGCGTCTTGCAGGATATGCTGAGCGAACAGGGCCGGGTCGTCGAGCGGCGGGCCTTCCTGCGCGACCACCACCACGTGGACGTACTCGCCCAGGTGCAGCCCTGGCAGCCGCCACACCTCGACCGTCTTGCAGTGCTTGGCCAGGAAGCTGGCCGCGTCCGCCGTGACGTGGTGCGCGTAGACCACCCACAGCATCCAGCCGCCCGGAGCCAGCCATTTCCAGGCGTGCTTGAGCATCCCAAGCTCGCGCCGTTTGTCGTCGCCGCTGCCGGTCTCCCAGGTGTAAGGGGGATTGAGCCAGATGGCCGGGAAGCTGCCGAGTGACGCGCGCAGGGTGTAGAGATCGCCTTGCACCACCTGGATGGGGCCGAACAACGCCTGGCAGGCTGCTGCGCGGTCGGTGTCAAGTTCATTGGCGTAGGGCGTCAGGTGCCATGAGGATGAGAGATGCTGTAACGCACGACCTTCACCCGCGCAGGGGTCGAGCAGCCGCCCGCCCTCCGCAGCCGGCGCAAACAGGGACGCGACCGCAGGCAGGTACTCATCGGGGAAAGCATAGTAACCGCCTTTTTCGAGTGAAGTCAGACGGGGCATGAGAGTCCTCCAAAAAACAAAAAAGCCCCGCGATCTGGGAAGACCACGGGGCCTCTGACGAGAAGAGCGTTACGGAAGGGCGATGCCGCCGGAAGCCAGGCCATCCTGAATCACGCGGGTCCAGGCGTCCCTGTCCAGGGTGATGGCCCAGGCCTGCACACCGCCGTAACACGTGCAGCGCTCGACCAGGCGATCCTGGCGGCCCTGCTGGAGCAGGTAGGGAAACCATGCCGGAAATACCGCGACTTTGACCAGCCTGGAGATGTGATCTCCCAGGATGGCGGTCGCCCGATCCTTGCCGGTGAAGAACATGTAGGTGGTGGTCAATTCGGAATACACCGGTTCGGTGATGGCTTTGTGCACCAGCAGCAGGTGGTCGATGCCCAGTCCGTCGATCTTGCGCTGAAAGCGCGCGAACAATCCCGCTTCCGGCGGCTGTAAGACGATGCTCGATCCGGTGTCCGGTACGATGCGTGCCTCTTTACCCTGGGCCAAACGTGCCCATACGGCTTCGACTGAGGTGGCCGGTCCGGCGATATCGAGATAAACCGGGCGGTTGTCGTGCAGGGCTGCTCCGAATACGAAGCAGTCACCCACGACGTTCATCCTGCCCACGTACTGCTGGGGAATGAGGACGTTAGTCATGGTGACCTTCCGTGTCTTGCGCGGTGAGCCGCTCGTGGAACCGGCGGATGGCCGGGTGAGGGTTGCCGTAGTGCACGATTTCGCCGAGACCCATGCCCAGCCCTGCGATCCCTTTGCCGAACTTCTCGACCAGGTAGTCTGCATCGGGGTCTTCGCGCAAAACGATCTCGGCGGAGTGGATGATCTGGGTGGACGCCAGCAGCCAGTAATACGCGGTTGTGCCGCGCCAGCCAGGCAGCAGGGCGGCGTGATCTAGCGTCCGCACTAATGCACGACGCGCCGATTCGGCCAGCGCCAGGGTCGCCATGGAGGCGATCTGCTCGTGCACTTCCCAGGGCCGTTTGCCGGTCACAAAGTGGTTGAGATGCTCGACCGCGAGTCTGACCAGCCGAGGTGTATGATCGTCCAGCACACCGAGCGCCTCACCGAGCTGCTGCCCGGCTCCGGCGTGACATTCCGAGCGACCAGCTCAAAGGATGCGTCGATGAGCAGGTTCATGATGCGGTTGTGGCGCTCGTCGTACAGCCCCAACTGCGTCACCCATTCGTCCAGACCCAGCGCCGCAGCCAGCGCTCTACTGAATGCACGATAGGTCCGGTCGTTATAGTGGGCGCTGTACGTATCCAGCATGTGCTGGGGAATGGTCATCGTTTGGGACATAGAGACCTCCGAGAAAACTCAGGATTTTCACGAGAGGCAAGTCCTGCAGTTGGGGAATGAGCAGGACTTGCCTGGCTCCTCTATCGCTCCCGGTTGCGGCCTGGACGTGGCAGACCGGCGGTGTGTGACCAACACACCGGGGAGCCCGGCCCACATTCAGTTTGCCCTTCCGGCGCAACTTGCGTTGCAGTCCACGACCATCGGGAACGCCCGCCGCACGGCGGAGATGCCGTGCGGCTTCGGAGGAGGTTTCATCGCCGAGCCGGACACCTGCTCGCTAGGGTTTCGGCTGCGTATAATCCGCAGCGCCGTGAGGCTGTTGCAGTCCACCCGTAGCCGGGCCGGTTCGGTCGATGGGTTGTTAATGTGCGGTGTTCGCCTGCCCTTGTGCGCGGCGCAGCAGGGGCCATGTCGGCTTGTCCCTGCACGAGTTTCCGGTGAGGGGCGATGGGCTTCATCAATCGCCCCGGCGCAAGCCCGGAGGAAACTCGTCGCAGCAGCCCGCAGGGCTGGACATGGCCCCGCGCCGCGCGATACTGGCGAACATCCACCGCACATCACCCATCGACCGGGCACGAGGCCAGGGGCAAGCGGCGTATGATATGGATGGCTGTGCGGGTTAGAGGTGCAGCAACCTGTCCGACGAGGGGAAATCTTTTATCGCGTGGAGGCATCCGTGCAAGCCATATCCTGTCTGCTGAATCTTGTCCGAGATAAAAAGTGTAGACATTAGAGATGATCTATAATGAAGCTACCATCTCACTATCGGCCAATTCCTGGCAACATGATACAGACAGAAATGATGAGAGATTTTCTTCCTGGAACTCAAGTAAGCGTTCGTGGACTTCAGTGGGAGATTGTTGATAGCCAACCGATGGGCGATCATACCCGCCTTCGGTTGCGCGGATTAGGCAATATACTGGGTGGCTCAGAAATTGATGTTATTACACCTTTTGAGAAAGTCTCTGTCGTCGCGAAAGGCTTAGAACCTGCAAAAGCGGGGCCACTAGCCAATTGGCTGATCTTTCATCAGGCATTTCTCCTGGAACAGGTTCTCGGACCGGATACAATCTTGGTCGTTGAACCCGGACGATTGCGAATTGAGCCGTATCAGCTTGTGCCGCTTTCACGCGCACTGCGTATGAATCGCCCACGTTTACTGATCGCCGACGATGTAGGCTTAGGTAAGACCATTGAGGCTGGGCTGATCGTTGCTGAACTTGTGGCACGCCATCAAGTTTATCGAGTGTTGATAGTTACGCCTGCTGGCCCACTGATGGAACAGTGGAAACAAGAGATGCTAGACCGTTTTGGGTTACTATTAGTAGAAGCAAACCGGGAATCTCTAGAGAGGATACGTAAACAGACAGAGCTAGGTGCCAACCCATTTGAACATCTTCCCTTAGCCATTGCCTCAATGGACTTTCTCAAACAAGATAATGTGCTCGACTTGCTTGAACGTACAACCTACGACCTCATCATCATGGACGAGGCACACCACTACTGTGAAACAGGAATAGATGCGGGTGATCTGGAGCGGATAGAGAATTCACAGCGACGAAAGCTCGCTCAGACATTGGCCAGACGAACGGATGCGTTACTCTTGCTCACTGCCACTCCCCATGATGGCTATGAGCGCAGCTATACGTCGCTAATTGAGTTGCTCGATCCAATATTGGTGGATCGAACCGGGCAGGTAAGGCCTGAAGTGCAATCCACGCATGTAGTGCGACGGTTAAAGAGGCACGTTTTACTGACGAATCCCCTGACAGGTGAAACTGTTTCATTCCCTGAGAGAATGGTCATTCCCGTACCAGTTATGGCGTCGGACGATCATGACTCGGAGTTCGTTGCATTACACAAGCGATTGCTTGAATTCATCGTTCCCGCGCTAAAGCGTGCGCTCAGAACGCGACGTTACGATGATGCGCTAGCATTCTTGGCGCTCTTGAAACGGTCAACGTCTACTGTGTCTGCTCTATTATCTACGCTCGAGGCAGTCCAACGCAGGTTCCAGGACCTAGCTGAAAGTAAAGCCGAAGAGCAGGAAAGCAGGAGTCAACGCCGGAAATCGTTGCGCGCCCTCAAACGCCGGTATGCCCGTTTCGGGCTGCTAACACCTGAGGAAGAGCAAGAGCGCGACGCGCTGGAAGTAGAAGAGCTTGCACAGCAGCTCAGCCTGTTGGATCGAGAGAGCCGGCAGGAAAAGGCTGAAATGGAGCGTTCCGAATCCATTGCAGCATCCCTTGATCAAGTCCGGAAAATCGCCGCCAGGGCGCGCGATATCAAACTCGAAGCTCTGATCGAAGAGGTTGGGCGAATTCGCAAGCAGGAACCTCGTGCCAACATCTTGGTCTACACCGAATATGTAGACAGCTTGCAAGCCGCGGAATCGCACCTTAGGGCAGCCGGAGTAGAGAGAATCCTGACCATCACTGGCAATGATGATGTGCAGCAGCGCCAGCAGATTACTCAGCGTTTTCGCACCGAGGATAACCTCATTCTCATCAGTACCGATACCTCAGCGGAGGGGCTGAACCTGCATGACCGCTGCCATCACCTGATCCATCTTGAGCTGCCGTGGAATCCGAATCGACTTGAGCAACGCAATGGACGCATTGATCGGTATGGGCAATGGAAGACTCCCTATATTCGCTATCTGTATCTATGTGGCACATTCGAAGAGCGGATACTTGCTCGGCTAATTGCCAAATACGAGCGCCAACGGGATCGTCTCCGTGCTGTTCCTAACACGCTGGGCATCGGCGTGAGTGATCTCCCCGAAGACGGGCTGTTCGCAGCCTTACTCTCCGATGAGGGATCGGCACTTGATACGGGGCAATGCGCCGCGATCAGTTTCACAGAGGATACGTCTGAATTCGATGATACCGATGTGAAAGAAATACAGGCGCTGCTGGAAGAAGTCGACAAGAGTTTGCGTCGTTTCGAACAGTCTGCGCGCATCCATACCTGGCTCAGTAACGGAGCCGCTGCCGATGAGGTTGCGCGCCAGCAGGCCACGCGTGCTCTTGAAATTGGGCGGGAGGTCGGTGGGGTCGATCTGGTAACGTTTGTTACCCAGGCAGTCCAAGCTGAAGGTGGCAAAGTGCAAAAACAAGATGGGCTGATTCGACTAACACTTCCCTCTGCTTGGCGTTATGGCCTAGAGCAAATGCCGGGTTGGAATGCCGATCAGGGGACACTGGTTCTCACCGATGATGTAAACCGCCTGACCGACGACGACAACCGCCCCGTTGGTTTCCTGGGTCGAGCGCATCCGGTCGTGCGCCGCGCCATCGAACACGTCCGCCATCAAGCACTCGGACAAGAGACGGGGCTGGATCGCCGCGTCTCTGCGGCCAGGTCACCAGACGGTCAACAAGCTTTGGTCTTTACCTTCGTGGGACGGGTCAACAGTCGCGTTGGACGGGAATTCGAGCGTGTGATCGCTGTTAAGGTCCGCAGCGACTTGACCTACGAAGTGATGACCGAACCGCGCGAATGGCTACCCTCACCGGATGATGCGATTCCGACTCACAAGTTATGGGAAAAGACCTTTGCGATGTGGGGTGAACAGGCGCGTGAAATTGCACGTGGGGCGGCAGAAGACATGATAGAAAAGCTAGCTGATCACTTCGCTGCTAGCCACCAGCGGCGCTACGAGGAAGAACAGCGCGCGCTTGAGCGCTGGTTCAGCGAGCGGGTGGATGTACTTGTTGGTCCGGCGGAAGTCGAAAGCCTGCCGTTATTTGAAGGGCTGAAAGACCCACAGAAATCTCCGTCTGAACGCCTGTCTGACTTCATACGCCAGCAAGAACCGGGTAGCCGTGTCCTTCTGGAGGCCGAAGCGCTGCAAGATTTCTACGAGCGTCGCTACAAATATATCCGGGACCATTTGCAGCTCGGACGCGCGGACACCTCTCTGTTGGGAATGCTGATGTTGGCTTAGGACGTGTGTGATGCTTGAACTTGCCACAACGGTAACGCTTACCGGCCCGGCCTTGCCCGATTTCTACGTCCAGCATGAACTGGAAAACAAACTCAAGGGCGTGCTGCCGACGGTCACCGCTGCCAAAGACCTCTGGCCGCCCGTGCGCCGATCCCTGCGCGAGCCGCTTACCGAAGTCTCCGGTCACATCCGCGTGCGCAACATCGTGCTGGAGCCCCTGGCAGCCGTCATGGGGTACACCGAGTCGGCTCCAGCAGGCAAAGTGCGCACCCGCGAGGGTGACGAGGATGGCGGCCTGCTCTACCGCAGCGCAGACGGGCAGGCGTTGCGCGCCTGGACCTACGGCTACAACACCGACCTCGACGCGCCGATCCAGCGCGGGTTCACCAGCCGCTACACGCCACAGCGCATCGCGGAGCGCGTGCTGCTGACGCTGGGGGAGCGTGTCGGCCTGCTGACCAACGGCGTCGAACTACGACTGATCATCTCCGAGGCGGCGCGCGTACCCTCGACCGTCACCGTCGATCTGAACGCGCTCAAACAGTTTGACGCGAAGACCCCGCCCGATGCTTTCCGCCTGCTGATCGCGCTCGCCAGTCCAGAGGGGATCAAGCGGCTGGAGGATATTCTCGATGACGCGCGGTTGAAGCAGAGCAAAGTGACGGGCGAACTGCGTAAGCAGGCCCGTGCCGCCGTCGAAGGGTTTGCGCAGGGTATTCTGGATCACCCTGCGAACCGGGCGCGACTGGAAGACCGGCTCCTTGAGATCATGATCGAGCAGGACTGCGACGAGGCAGACGCCAAAGCCATCCTGGCGAAACAACTCTGGCGTGAGTCGCTGATCGTGATCTACCGCCTGCTGTTCATCCTCTCCGGGGAGGCAGGGACGCGCGAACGCCCGCCCTTCTCGTTTTCCAGCAGCAGCATCTGGCGCAACACCTATTCGCCGAGCGCCGCCCTGGGACGCATTGCACAGCGCGCGCTCGAAACCGGCGGCGACACGGGGCGCTTCATCGAAGACGGCCTGCGGGCGCTGTTCCGCTTTTTTGAGGACGGCATCCGCACTACTGAACTGACCATCAGCCCGCTGGGCGGGGCGCTGTTCGGCAGCCGCGCCGCGCCGCTCGTGGATTCGCTCGCCTGGGGCGAACACGGCTGCGCGATCCTGCTGGATAAGCTGCTGCGCGCGCCACGCGGCAAGGGCCGCAGCCGAGCGCTGGTGCGCCTGAGCTACCGCGATCTGGACGTGGAGGAGTTGGGCCGCGTCTATGAGGCGCTGCTCGAACTTGAACCGGGCATCACATCGGAACGTATGGTGCGCCTGCGCCGCCAGAAGCTCGAAGTGGTGGTTCCCTACGAGCAGGGCGAGAAATACCGCGCAGCAGTGCCTAATGACGATGACGAGGAAGAGGACGGTAAGAAGGGCAAGATCAAGTGGATTGAAGCCATCCCCGGCCCCGATGACGCTCACCCTTTTGGACGCTTCTACCTGCGCGTGGGGCTGGGGCGCAAGGCGTCCGGATCGTTCTACACGCCGGAGTCATTCGTCAAGTTCCTGGTGCAGGAGACGCTGGGGCCGCAGTGCGATGAGCGTAGCCCCAAAGACGACCCGCAGCCGCGCGCCATCCTGGAGCTGAACGTGCTCGACCCGGCGATGGGTAGCGGGCACTTCCTGGTGGGCGCGTGCCGCTTCCTGGGAGAGCGTCTGTACGAAGCCTGCCGCCAGGCCGCCGAAAAGGGCCTTTGGGAACGCATCCCCCCGGAAGTCGCGCCGTACCTGCCGGGGCGCGTGCTGGAGGGCGAATCCACCGCCGGGCTGAGCGCCGACCGCGCCCGCGCGATCTGCAAGCGGCTGGTGGCGGTGAACTGCCTCTACGGCGTGGACAAGAACCCGCTGGCTGTCGAACTGGCGAAGGTGGCGCTGTGGCTGGAGAGCTTCGCCGAGGGGCTGCCGCTGACTTTCCTGGACCACCGCCTGCTGTGCGGCGACTCCCTGCTGGGGCCGATCAACATCACCCAGGGTGGGCACGATTCGCCGCTGCTGCCGCCCTACGCCACCACGCCGATGGATATGATCCTGGCGCAGCGCGTGCGCGCCCAACTGCGCGAGCGCCTGGCGGACGCCCTCGCCATCATCGCCGAACTGGACAGCACCATCGGGCTGGACCCCGACGACATTGCCCACAAGCAGGCCGTGCTGCAGCGCCTGCACGACGCCCTGCGCCCCTTTGATGAGCTGTGCAAGGCGTGGAGCGGCGGCGTGATGCTGGGCGAGGACCAGGTGGACATCGACGCCTACAACCAGGCGCTGGCCATGTTGGCCGAGGGCGAATGGGACGAAGCCACCCTGCCGCCCAACGTGCAGAGGATGCTGGCGAAGGGACGCGAGGCGCAAGTGCTGACTTACCCGCTGGCCTTCCCCGAGGTGTTCTTCCCCGAAGGCGACCCGGCGCAGATGCACGGCTTCGATGCGGTGTTGGGCAATCCGCCGTGGGATACACTTAAGCCCAAAGCGAAAGAGTTCTTTGCTGGCTATGATATTCGCATCCTGGATGCCCCGACTAAACGCGAACGCATGTCCATTGAACAGCGATTGCTGGCTGATCCCCAAATCGCCCAGCACTATCAAGCCTATCTGTCTGAATTCGATGATCAGCGCCGAGTACACAACATACTGTTCGATTACCAAGTCGCGGAAGTATATGGCAAAAAGACGGGCGGCGACCCTGACTTGGCCATGTTATTCCTTGAACGATTTCCACAAGTCATGTGCCTAAACGGGCGAGTAGGAGTCGTTGTACCTTCAGGGTTTCACGCCAATCAAGGCGCGACGGGTATACGCCGCCTCTACCTATATCACATGGCACTGGAATGCTGCTTCTCGTTTGAGAACCGGAAGAAGATATTCGACATTCATTCGTCGTTCAAATTCGCCAACGTGGTCGCGCGGAAATCCGAAGCTGGGACACAAGCGTTTCGGTGCAGGTTCTATCTGCACGATGATGAGTGGCTGTTCCAGCAGGTGGGCGCGTTCACCTACACGCGGGAGTTTGTGGAGAAGACCGGTGGAGCGTACTTGAGCTTCATTGAACTTCGATCTCCAGAAGATTTGGCTATCGCCGAGACATGCTTTTCCAATACGGTCCCTTTCGGCGAATACTGCAACCAGCATGGCATCCAGTTCGGGCAGCAGTTGCACATGACCAATGACGCCTGGCGCTTTACCCCTGTGCGCGACGTGCTGCCGAACGGCGAAGACCCGCGTGACCCTGTAGTAACTCGTTGGCTCTTGGAACAGGGATACCTGGTGTTGCATGAGGGCAAGACATTCTGGCAGTATGACGACAAGTGGCAAGACTCGCCGAGATACGTTGTTGCGCTGGAAGCAATCAAGGACAAGAGGACTTGGTTCGAACAAGTTAGATATTATAAAATTGCTTACAGAGATATATCAAGTTCCACAAACGAAAGAACAGCAGTATTCTCCTTTGTACCGCCTTCATCAGTCCTTGTTAACACGGCTCCCGTAGAACAGAATCCCCAGCACATTCCAAATTATGAGGCCCTCTTGATCTTGGCTATTGCCAATTCCTTTGCGTTTGATTGGCTACTTCGACTGAAGGTAGCATCTCATGTAAATCAGTTCATCCTGAACGCAACCCCCGTCCCAACTGTGGACAAGGTAGGTGGATTCCTGGCTCACTGCGCCCTGCGCCTGACTTGCAACCATGCCGGATACGCCCCGCTATGGCAAGAGCAACTTGGCGACGCCTGGCGCGAGCCAAAACCCAAACACACCTGGCCCGTCCTTGAAACCGAAGCCGAGCGCTGGGACGTACGCGCCGCCATTGATGCTGTCGTGGCCCAGGCCTACGGCCTGAACCGCGATCAATACGAGCACGTGCTGCGCTCCTTCGACCGCGCCAGCGGCCCCAATCCCTACACCGGTATCTGCCTGGAGAAGTGGGACGAACTGCACCGCATCGGCCTGGACGCCTTCACGCGCAAATACGACCCCTACCACGATATTCCGCTGGTCGAGACGCTGCCCAAGCCCGTCATCGATCTCAAGCTGCCCGGCGAGCAGGATGTAGCAGAGCCGGGCGCGGACGTCCCGCGCGATCTCTTCGGCGACCCGCTGCCCACCAACTTATTCGGCGAAGTGATTCATCCCGATACGAAGAAGAAAAGACGTTAGGAGTACGCCCGATGCTGCACCCGATCAAAGCGCTCGATCACGTGATCGACTCGTACCGCGACTATCTGCGCACCGAGTTCCGCGCCCGCGATGCACGGCTCCAGGCGGCGCTGCTCGACGCTCTGGATCGTCCGCTATTCCTCGCTCAGGAGCCGTTCTTCAGCGCGCATACGCCCTTCGAGGCGGGCGAGCCGTGGGAAGCGTTCGGCCTGGATGACCGGCTGGCAGCGGCGCTGCGCAAGCGCGCGGGCGGCAACGATTCTTACCTGCACCAATCTCTTGCCATCGAGCATTTGATCGACGGATCGGGACCACTGGTGATCAGTACCGGCACCGGTTCCGGCAAGACGGAAGCGTTCCTCGCGCCCGTGCTGCACGCGGCCATCGAGGATGCTATAGCAACCAAAAACCGCCCCGGCATGGTAGCTATTCTGCTCTATCCGATGAACGCGCTGGCAAACGATCAGCTTGAGCGCATCACCTGGTATCTGCGCGAGTCGGGTTGGGATGGCACGGTCCGCGTGGCACAGTATAACCGGGGCACCACGCAGGAAGAACGGGAGCATCTCCGCCAGGAGCCGCCGCACATCCTGCTGACGAACTACCAGATGCTCGAATATCTGCTGGTACGCCCGGCAGATCGTGAGGCGCTGTTCAAGGGTCACCGGATGCGCTACGTGGTGCTGGATGAGGTGCATACCTACGGCGGCACGCTGGGCACGCACGTCGCGCTGCTTGTCCGCCGCCTGAAGGCGCATCTGCGGCGCTCCAATCCGCAGCATACACCGGTCTTCGTAGGCGCGTCGGCCACGATTGCCGAGGACGCGGCGTCTGATGAATCGCAGCGCGATGCTGCCATCCAGAACTTCTTTGGGCGGCTGGTGGGCGAAGATCCGGCCAGCATCACCGTCGTCAGCGAGGCGAAGGTGCGCGTCGATGTGCCACCAGAGGCCCAGTATGCGCGCGCGGTGCATCTCGCGCAGGATGTGCACGCCTACGATCTCGACGATCCTGAGGACTTGCGCCAGGTGATCGTCGCGCTGGCGGGCTTGCCCGCAGATGTGTCGTTGGACGAGGCGATCTACTACTGCCGCCTGTTGTGGGACCTGAACCGCTGGCTGGCCCAGGGCGCGCAGCCAATCTCGCGGCTGGTTGAGTTGGTCCGCGCGGAAGTGCCGGAGCGTGCAGATTGGTCCGATGAGGACATTGCCACCGAAGTAGAACTTGGCCTCCGAGTCGGCGCGGCAGTCGCGGGGTTAGGAGAGCAGTACCCGAATGCGCTACGCATCCGGGCACACCGGTTCGTGCGCGGCGGCTGGCAGTTTTATCGCTGTCTGAATCCTGACTGTGGCGCGCTCTATCCTCGTGGCGAAAACGAGTGTTCGCGGTGTGGTTCAGCGACTGCGCCGCTGTATCTGTGCCGCATCTGCGGGGCGGATTTTCTGCGCCTCTCCGGCCCCGCCGATGGTGCGGGGCAGCTAGTTCCCTATCCCGAAACCTATCATGCCTCTGACGATGAGTCCCAGCCCAACGAGTGGCTGCTGTACCACGATCGCGATTGGGGGCCCATCGAATTGCAGGAAGAGGACCTCGAAACTGCCGATGTCGACGAAGGGGAACGTGCGGCTCCTGGCAAATACCAGCCGATCAGGGGGCATTGGGATGTAGCCAACATGACCTTCATCCCACACGACGGCGGCAAGTCTCACATCTTCCCGACCCGACGGCGCTGCCCGCACTGCGGCAGCCGAGGCTGGCCGCGCTACGTGCTGACGCCGGTCACGCTGGGAACGTCTGCTGCACTCAAGGTTCTCACCGAAGGCATTGTTGAGGCATTGCCCGGCGATGAGAAGAAGCGCATCCTGATCTTCGCCGACTCGCGGCAGGATGCCGCGCACCAGGCGCGCTACATCAACTTCGCCTCGCGCTACGACCGGATGCGCTCGCGTGTGGTGCGCATTTTGAGAGACGCAGGCGGACCGCTGACACTCAATGCGGTAGTGGAGAAGCTCGGCCAGCTTGCAGTCGAGGCAGGCGACAACCCCTATCTGGTGAAGCTGCCCAACGGCAAGTACGTCATTCCGCGCGGCGCGGATGATCGTGAGAAATACCTCGCCTGGGAAGAGGCGCCGCTGCTTGATAACCTGGCGTTGAATACACGGTATCGCGCTGCGCTGGAAAATCTTGGCTTGGTCGCCGTTGACTATGCCTACCTGAACGATTTCGTTAAGGATCAAGCCGGAGCACTCGCACATGGGTTGGGCGTTCTGCCGGAACATATGGGCTATGTCGTGCATCAGCTTCTCGACGTAATCCGCAAACGTGGGGCGCTCAGCCGCACACTCCTGCAATACCATCCGGACGGGGTAGCCAAACAACAGATCCTACGCGGGGCGGAATGGGAACGTGGGGTACGCGAACCGATCGGGCTGCCTGCAGCTTCGGATGGCACCCTTGCGCTGCGTCTCGATGGCGATCTTCCAAGTGGCGTGCGCGTACAAACGGTCTGGTCGGCCAAAGGGCGCGCTACGAGCATCCAGGAAGCTGCTCTGCACCTGGCGGAGCGCCTGGCGGGGCAGTCCACGACCCCTGACGGCTTGCTGGCTCTGATGCACGCCCTGGTGGAGTGGCAGTACCTCAAGCTGGTCGATCTACACGGATATCGCGGGAAACCCATCCGGCTCTATCAATTGAACGATGGCTTGGTGGAGTTGTCACTTTCCTCCGATGAGACGCGCTATCACTGTCATGTCTGCGGGCGCAGTGTCCATGTGCCAGTATGGATGCGCACTGGCGGCGACATCCCGTGTCCTCAGTGCCGTTCCGGTTTTCTCCGGCCCTGGCCCCAAGACGAGGTACTGCAATCGCGGTATGCTGCGCGTGCCGTCAACGAAGCCAGTATTCCCCTGAAAGCCGCAGAACATACGGCCCAGGTTCCGGGATCGCGGCGCAGCGAGATCGAAACGGAGTTTAAGTCACCGGATGAAGCGCTGAATGTGCTGGCCTGTTCACCGACGCTGGAGCTAGGTATTCACGTCGGTGGCTTGGAAGCAGTCGCTCTGCGCAATATTCCGCCTCGCCCCGATAACTACGCCCAACGTGGTGGCCGTGCTGGCCGCGATGAGCGTGTCGGCTTGGTTGTCGGTTACACGCGCAATACACCTCATGACCAATACTTCTTCCAGCATCCTGATGAAATGATCGCGGGTGCTGTGCCCGCTCCAGCCTTCAATCTTGGGAACCGCGATGCTCTTGCGCGCCACTTGTACGCGATTGCGTTCGGACTCGCCGAACCAGGCGTGGCCGGCAAGATGAATGCCTACGTCACATTCCAGGGGGAAATCATTGAAGAGGCGGTAGCAGAACTGCTCGAAGGCTTGAAAGCTGCTAAAGAACCGGCACTGCTGATCGCGGCGGATGCGTTTACAAATGACATCCTCGAGCAGGCCGGTTATTCGCAAGCCGATCTGGCATTTCTGCTCGACGAGCTACCAGGACGGGTCGAAGAGGCGATTCAACGCACTGCGATTCAGGTCAGAAGGCTTTTCGATACCATTGAAAACTGGATTGAAATCGGGGGTACGGGCAGCGCCGCAACTCGCGCTGGACGGATTATCAACAACCTGCTTGGTATCGACGACGGCTCCCAAACCGAACAAGGCGATCTGGGATCGGCTTACCCTCTGCGTCGCCTGGCCGAAAGTGGCATTCTGCCCGGGTACGAATTCCCCGTTGAACCATCAACGCTGCGCTTGTTGAGCGATCAAGATGAGTGGTCCACGCTGTCCACGGCGCGTCCGTCAGGATTACACCAATATCAGCCTGGTGCACCTGTGTATGCTCGCGGTAAACGGTGGAAGGTTGTCGGACTCGATCTGTCATCACCTTGGAATCCACAAGGTAAGGAACCAACCTGGAATTATCTACGCTGTGAACACTGCAACCTTGCTTACGATCCGCAGAAATCTCCTCAATGCCCGCGTTGCCAACGATCTACAGTAGGCAAACCGCTTCCTGCCTACGATTATGCTGGTTTCATTGCCCGACCCGATGAAGGTCCAGTTAGCGATGAAGAGGACCGCATCTTTAGCCGGAATCTGGTCGAAATTCACCCAAGCTGGCAGACTGATCCTGAGCAACCTGTAGCAGGACGATGGGAACTTCCGGAAGGCTGGTTACTGGAGTGGAGACGTGGGGAAACAGTGACCTGGTTGAATGAAGGACCGCCTGACATCAACGGAATCAGGGTCGGATACCGATTGTGTCCTGATTGCGGCAAGATCATCCAGCCCCCAGCGGAACAAGACGCCAAAGGCAAGGGGCGTAAAGCTCCAGCTAAGGCAAAAGACAAACTGCTGGGCCATTCAGAAAACTGCCCACGAAAAGGTCAGCCCATAACAGGAGCGTCTTTGTATGCCGAAGGTAAGGTTGACACTCTCCGTCTGTTGTTTATCTGGCCAGGTATGGCAGAGAATAGGGATGAGTTCCGGAACCTCGAGATTTGGGCGCTGACGCTTGGTTACGCACTACTGGCTGGTGCTGAAAGACATTTCGCACTTGCCTCTGGCGACCTCGATGTGCTCTGGGAGGGGCTTCGCCAACGACAGTCCCGTTACCATGCTTATAATGAAGGGATTATTACTTTCATCGATCCCAATATTGGCGGCAGTGGCTACTTAGAGAAGATGGCTAAGGAATTTGACGCGGTTGCATCCACTGCACTCCGGCATTTGGAGCATGATGACTGTGAAAGTGCGTGCTATCGCTGCTTGAAAACCTATACGAATCAACGTTTTCATGATCGTCTACACTGGCCAATTATCACCTCGACCTTACAAGGATTGAGCGACGCGCGTCCAAAGCCAGCAGCGATAACACCAACCGATACGCGCGATCCTCGTCCCTGGCTAGAAGCATATCAGGCCGGATGCGCCTCACCTCTTGAGTATGAACTTTATACTCTTCTTCAGACCAACGGTTTCGAAGTAGAGCGGCAATATCCCATTCCGGCAGGTCATCCTTTCACCATGGCGGACTTCGCCTTTCCTGAACACCGGTTAGCAATATACGTAGATGGTTTGGCCTTTCATGCGGGTGATAGGTTGCGACGTGATAAGGCCATTGAGCGACGGCTTGAACAGATGACCCCTTCGTGGCGAGTGTTTAGGTTGAGTGCAAGAGAGATTTACCAGCATCCGGGCGAAACTATCACTCAAATCCGCTCGATCATACATACGTGAGCAAATCACATTGGATGAAGCCAACATGTCGCGCGTCTTTGGTGTTTGTTGCAGGACACTGTTGATTCAGAGCACACACCGAAGCATTTCACATAATTGGTGATGGCTTCGAATAGCATTCCATGAGAATATTCAGATGTCTCTTGAAACCGAGAAGAACTGGTTGTGGACTTGGCTCTGCCCCCTCGGATCTCCACGGGTAAACTACCGTCGTTTCACTTACATCGAGTTTGAGGAAGATGCAACAAAACGTTCAGAGGTTGAAATACTCCTGGCCCAGATGCTTCGCGACTATCACACCTATTCGGATGTCGATCAGAATCTCTTTCGCCAACTGGGGTATCCCAGGTTGGCGGCAACGCTTGCAGGTGATCAGCGGCCTAATGACCATCGAACGCGTATGGGGAATTTCATGGAAATCCTGGCCTACGAACTTGCCAAAGCATCTGGTTACGACCTTCCGGTCCTGCGTCTTCGATACAATCCCAATCCTGAGCAGAGTATGAAAGGTGACGACATATTGGGATTCCGCTTCGCTCAGGAGGGAAAAGAACGCGATACAGTTCTGGTAGGTGAAGCTAAATTCCGTAAAGAATACAAAAAAAGAGCGGTTGAAGAGGCTTATGAGGCTCTCACAAGAAGTTTCCGCCCGTATCCTCGCTCAATGGAGTTTGTACGTACTATTTTGTCTTTGCGGGGTGATATAGCCACGGCTGATAAAGTGGACCTCCTGAGGCGAAAGCTGGCGTCAAATCCGGAGAGTGTAGAAAGAAAGTACCTGCTTATTATGGGGACAGTAGGGCGGCATCCAGACCCATTTCGGTACTTGGATGAACTGAATGAAATAAGAACTGGCGTAATTGCTGCCTATGTTGTCTTTCAAGAGGAATTTACCTCTTGGCTTGAGCAGGCTTACGAATGTCGGGGATGAGAAGATGAGCACAACGGCTGGTGTTTTCGAGAACACCCACAGACAAGCAACAAGCCCAGAAGCCCGGCTACTTCATAACAAGATCCATGCTCAAGATATTCATCTTCAGCAGCAGACTCCAGAACCCCTACGACCGAGATTCAGTAGCGGTAATCCCGAAGCAGGGCGGAATCAAGCCCACGAAATTCTCCTGTCTACGTTGAAACTGCTTGCAGCCAATGAACCTGACGAACAGTCAGACGAATCGTTGATCATGGCAGCACAGTTTTTAGAGAAACTCTATTTACGAAGGCCACCCGAAACGCCAGACAGAGTACAAGAACTTCACAATGCGGCGCTGGCCTACTATCTTGCAGGTCAATACGCTCGTGCTTATGTGATTATGCGAGGAATTGAAGAGGAAAATGATACCCCTTTAGATCTAGGTCTCATGAGATCGATGTTTCTTCGCAATTTATCGTCGCTGAAATATGAAGCGGTTCGATTCCTGAGGAATAACTATACGGACGATGCTCTTGCCAACGCTGTGCTAGCGGGTGAAATGGGTAACTCGGAAGCAATCAATGCTGCATTGAGAACCACTCTGTGTCGAGTCTACATCCATTTCTACGAATACGCTCGAACTGGCGAGGAATCCCATATACTGCAAGCTGTCGATCTGTCAAGAGTGGCACAAGAATTGGCCATCCAGCTTTCGAATGACCGCCAGATGCGTGATTGGTGGTGGTTCTTCTATACTACAGTGAATCTCTTACGCGAATATCATCGCAATTCACTTTGGACTCAACTACGTCCGATGATCGAGCGTGATCATAGTGGCCTCGTCGAGGAGTATATAAAGACCTCCTTTGCCCGCTCTCCACTTCCAATCTTGGAATTGTGGCGTTCTCAAGCTCATGCAGTTGAGTACATTCAGGGCGAGGACAGTTACTGCTTGAAAATGCCAACTAGTGCAGGAAAAACACGTATTGCCGAGTTGGCCATACTGAGGTTTTTGTCAGAGGCGCGAGAAAGCCCTGACAAGAAATGCATCTATGTTGCCCCCTATCGGGCACTTGCCGTCGAAATTGAGGCCAGCCTGAAACAAAGTTTTGGGCCACTTGGTATTGGGGTTTCTCAGCTATACGGCAGCTATGACCTCAACCCGGCTGAGATTTCGTTGTCTGAGCAGTCTCGCATTCTTGTAGGAACCCCTGAAAAACTTGACGCAGTGATGCGGTATAGCCCTGAAATTGCGCAAGAAATCGGATTAGTGATTGTTGATGAAGGGCATATTATCGACGCAGGTGATCGGGGCCTGCGATATGAATTGTTTATTCAGCGCCTCGTTCGACGCTATCGACGTAGAGGTGCCCGAATACTGTTCATCTCTGCGGTGATGCCGAACGTGGAACAATTCAGTGAATGGATTACTGGCAGATCGGGCCACGAGGGAATCATCGAGTCAAACTGGCGGCCTTCTCAGCAGATGATCGGGATGTTGACCTGGAATGGCAGCAACGGGAGGATCGACTTTCTATATCGAGACTTGGAGAGACTGGACGAGGACTTCTTCATAACGAACTATCTCACTTCATTCAACAAGGCGGAACTTCAAGCCGCTGGACTTAGAAGCAGAAGGTTTCCTAGGAAAAACGCCTCAAAAGGGATCATTCTTGCACTCGCCGCGGTGCGAGCAGCCAACGAAGGGGCAACATATGTTTATGCGCCCCAGATCCGGCTTGTTGAAGGTATCGCAGAATCCCTGCTGGAAGTGATAAAGATTCAAAAAACAATTAATGCCCTTTCCTCAAGTAGTGTTTCAGTTCTTCCTGTCAGTTCGAAACCTGAGGATCAGGCAAAATTGCAGCAGTGCATAGAATACGCTGAGGAATGCACTGGTAAAGACTCACTCGTTGTACGGGGATTGAAGAATGGTTTTGTTGTGCATCATGGTGACGTGCCTAGAGCACTGCGAATATCCCTTGAAGAACTGGTTCGGGATGGGATACTCCAGTTAGTGATAGCAACCAATACACTGGCCCAAGGTGTCAACTTGCCAGTGCGAACAGTATTGATACATAGCCTCCAACAGGGACCTAGCAAAACCCTTTCATCGAGGGATTTCTGGAATATCTGCGGTCGCGCTGGTCGGGCGATGAAAGAAACCGAGGGTTTCGTCCTTCTTGTGAACGACACGTCTCAGTGCAAAACTCCCGACGAAGCTGTAAGGCTTCGTCGTCAAGCAGAGCAAACCATTCGTGATTATGTTGAGCAAGCAACTGGGAAACAGGATGCCGAGCAAATATCAAGTGCTGTCCGAGTTTTGTTAGAGAATCTTGTTGGGGCTTTGTCTCCAGAATATCCAGCAATTGAACCTCCAGACATTGCAGAATTGTGCCAAGCACTTGCATCAAACGATTTGAGATGGTTAGAACCATCTTTGAAGAAACAGTTGGATATCCTGGACGCTCAACTTCTGGCCCTAACTGAGGAAGAACGGTTAGATGAGGTTGATATCAACCGTATAACCGAGATTTTCCAAGATTCCCTGCTGCGTATCCAGTTGAATAATCCGGCACAGCATTGCTGGTTGACCTATGAGGACGCGATTAGCCTGATTGTCCAGCGTATCCGAGTTATTTTCGACGTGTGCCGGACTACGAGTCGGCGCAGAAGCTTCTACAGCATGGGCATTTCGGTTAGTGACTGTGTAGCTATCGAGAATCGCCGAACAGAACTTGTTGAGTATCTTCAAAATGCCCAGCGCTATAAAGACTGGTCAGCCGAAGAGAGAGCAGATTATGTCGTTGGACTATGTGTCGATTTCTTGATGCAACTAGAGGATGTGGCACAAACTGAAGATGAATTGCCTGATTGTTGGCCCCAGATTTTGAAACGATGGCTGATGGGACAGAATGCAGATCAGATAGCTTCTTGGGATACTATCCCGAATGCTTGGCAGGACGCGATGCGCATTAGCACGCTTATCGACGACCTGTGTGAATTCCGCCTACCCTGGGGACTAAATGCGATTACGATGTTTCTTCAGACTCCTAAAGATGGAACTGATGAGCTCACATTACCAGAAGTTATCGCCTATTTCCCAGCGATGCTTCGTTTCGGTGTTCACGATCCAGTCGCTACTATTCTATTGACTCTTGGACTATGGAAGCGCCAAGCCGCATTGGCGTTGGCAACTGTTTACAAAGGAAAACTTGAACTGGGAAGCATACTTGGTTGGCTCCAGACTATAGGAGATGACCTGATTCAGGGTTGTGCCGACGAACTCCAATTGCGCGAAATCATTAGAGACTTCATCCGATTCGTACAACCAAGACAACAACCTGATCACGCGGTTGGGCCTGTTTGCTTGGAAATCAGCGTCCCATCCAATGAGCAGGTCCTATCACTTACGCCCAATACTACCCTGATAAGCCAGATTGAGGGAGAGTCCGTTCATCTATTGATCTCAGATAGCGTCACCTATCTGGCAACTATTAGTCTCGATGACCCGATACTGCTTAGCAAACTCAGGACAAGTGAAACTGGAACTAGAGTGAAGTCCATTCAAACGGAAAATGGGATTGCCAAAATCGCTCTCGAAATTGGGTAGGCATAACATGTACAACTAGGCTTCTTGGCGAACAGTTTCCAGGTAGGCATTGATGGTGTCAATAGGGCGCTTGCCCAGGTTGCGATAGCCATGATTCGGACATTCAGCTGTAAAGTTCAGAAGTGTTCTAAAGCCCCGGTGATGTAGCCAGCCAGAGCAGTATGTGCTGTTTTTTACGTCTGCGCTTAGCGCGCTGACGGCAGGCATTGGAACAATACACCCGACGGCGTCCGCCCAACTCCGACGGCGCTGACAACTTCGCTCCACACACCGCGCACCGCCTCACACGGCGGAGGCGCTCACTTTTGGGCGGTGGCCATTCCTCCGGAACAGATCACTGTCGATATGCTCCACTGCTATCGCCTCTTCGTGAGATTCCGGCTCTTCGTACCACAAATCCGCTTGCATTTCACGCTGGACAACCGTCCGCCAGTCATCGACAGTCATATCGCCTAACGCTTCCTTACGGCGCGAGTTAGCTTTGATCAAGGCATCTCGCAGCGCATTCGCGTATACCTGAGGCCAGTTCGGGTGTCGTTCGGGGTCGGCGGTCGCGGCTTGCCAATCCGCAAGTGCCGCCTGAAATGCGCGCTCGTCGGCGTGTCTCCGCTCGATAGTCTCAAGCACTTGTTCCTTTAACACGTAAGCTGTACTGAGGACCAATAGTGGCGGTGTCACTGCCTCAAGCCAGGCGAAGGGACTTTTTGTATGTCCTGGGAGCGCAATCTGGATGTTCCCCGTTAAGGCGAGAATTGTGGAAATCGCCATCGAGAGATACAAGAGCCTGCGGGAAGACCGGCTAGTCCCAAGTGTTGCTAGTGCCAGCGAGAACACCACCTGGCCGACCTCGGCGGATAGCACCGTGGCAAGGCCTACTGCGGTCATGGCTATGCTGCTGGATACAGCCTGCCCGAAGGTTTGGGAGCCAATCACATACAGACGAATAGCCGAAGGGGTGAATGCGGCCAGCAGCAGGATAATGCACAGGATGCTGATAAGCCGGGTGACGGAGGAAGGATACTTGCTTATCGTGTGATGGGCGAAGTGCTCTCGCGCAGGTCGCGGGCCGATAGATCGTACAACGGCTTGGCGAGCAGCCTGACGTGCCGCTTGGCGTTGTTCTTGAGTGAGTGGGCGAATATCGAGAGCCATTGTCTGGTTTTCTCCCATCCTACGCCGCTTGCTTGAAACTGAAGATGGTTTCGACGCAGCGGCGATAGTCCGTTTTCCGCCCAAAAATCACGTAGCCGCCGAGGGTTCCAAGCCCGTCGCTCCCGTATAGGCCCACAGAGAGCCAGGCGATCAGTCTGGCTCTTTTACTTCCATTGGTTTGAGTTCCTCACGCGGGTTTCGTGCCGAAACCAGCATCATCTTCGAGCCAGCACCCTACCCAAACTCAAACTCATCCAGCCGGCGCTTGCGCGCCTCCCAGTCCGGCATGACACGGCTCAGCAGCGCATAGAACTCCGGCCCATGGTGGTGCTCTTTCAGGTGACAGAGTTCATGCACAATCACGTAGTCGATGCAGGGCTTCGGCACCTGGATCAGCTTTGGGTTGAGCAGGATGCGCCCATTTGCCGTGCAGCTTCCCCACCGCGTCTGCATTACCCGCAGGGACAACTGTGGACGCTCCAGCCCGAAGCGTGCAAACCGGGGGAACAACTCATCCAGCCGCTCGCGGAACACCCGCTCGGCGTGCTTGCGGTACCATGCGTCGAGAAGCTGCTTCACCTGTCCGGTATCGGTCGGGTCGGGAAGCGTCACGAAGATCCGCCCGCGCTGCATCTTCACACCTTCGTAGCTCGTCTGGCTCGGCACCACCTTGAGGCGGTACTGCCTGCCGAGGTAGCGGTGTGTCTCACCGCTGACGTACTCGCGGGGTGGCAGATGCGGCAGATAGCGCGAGAATTCTCGCTTCTGGCGCAGGATCCAGGGGGCGCGCTTGTGGACTTTCTCCTGCACGCGCGACAAGTCGCTGCCCTCCGGCGCGACGACCGTCACCCGCAGGTCGGGGTGGACGTGGATAGCCAGCGTCTTCCGGTTGCTGTAGATGAGTTCGTACTCGATGGTGGTGTTGCCGTACCTGACGCTGTGCATCGTCATAGCCTTCGACCGTCACGCTTCCTCGCCACGTCCACAAGCTCTCTGATGATGCTGTCAACCGTATCCCCGTCGAGTGGCGTGCTCTCGCTCACTGCTCGGTACAGGTAGTCGTCGATGTCCCGTTTGATGCGATTCTCCACGTCGACGTTCTCCGCCCAGTCGCGGATTTTGTGGCTCTCAATAATGGCTTCGATGTCGATAGCCATGTCGGCCAGGTAGTCCTGCTTCGCCTCCGGGCTGTCGCCGAACGCCACTTCGGCCAGCGCCTCATTGAGGATACCGTAATACGCCGGCGCGTCCCGGTAGCGCGCCAGCTTGCGCGGCTGGCTGAGGTCGTGCCCGGTGCGCACCTGATCGAGTGCGTCCGTCATGCGCTGGAGATACTCGGCCTCGCTGATGCGCCCCTGGCGGTAGGCCTCAATCGTGTCTTCGATGAGATCCGAAAACTTGCGATAGAAGGCCGGGTCGCGCTCCATGCGCTCGGTAATCGTGCGCTTCAGCCGGTAGGCGATGGTATCGGCCTTGGCTGCAGCCCCCTCGACCCGCTCGACCTCACGGTCGAAGGCCTCCTGATCGAAGATGTTCACAAGATCGGTGATGGGCCGGGTGCCTTCCGCAGTTACATGGTCGTCGAGCAGCTTGCGGATCTTCTGCTCGTACTCCTTATAGTCGATGGTCTCGGCGTAGCGCATCTTCACCGCCATCCGCAGGTTGTGGAAGAACTGCAGATCGCGCTTGTAGCGGTTGATTGTCTCCGGCGGCTGCTCGTAGAATACCACCGTGCCCAGCGCAAGCTTCAGAGTGCGTGCGTAGGCCGCCAGCGCATCGTAGAAGCGGTGACGCACATCCTCCGGCTCGAGGAAGCGTTCCATGGCCTCGGCGTCGTTCGTGTTGACGCCGTTGAAAATCGCCCACAGGTCGGAGTGGAGCTGCGGTAACTTCTCGATCTCGGCGGCGACGTCGATGATAGTGCCCGCCACGTCCTCCGGATCGTACTCCTCGAGCGCGTTGTACACCTGCATCGCCACGTTGAGATCACCGAGAATCCCCCGGTAGTCGATGACGAGGCCGGCGTCCTTGCCCTCGAACAGGCGGTTGACGCGGGCGATGGCTTGTAGGATGCCGTGCTCTTTCAGCGGCTTGTCGACGTAGAGCACGGTGTTGCGCGGCTCGTCGAAGCCCACGAGCAGCTTGTCGACAACGATCAGGATCTCCACGCCGTCCGGTTCGTGGAAGCTGCGCAGGATCTCCCGATTGTACGTCGCTTCGTCGCCGTAACGGTCCATCATCCGCTTCCAGAAGGCCTGAACCGCCGGCAGCGAGGTCTCGTCGACCGCCTCATGACCCTCCCGCGTGTCCGGCGGGGAGATGATGACCGCCGCGCTGACCCTCCGTTCCTGGCCGTTGTGCCAGATGGAGACCTCTTCCAGGTGCTCCAGGTATTTGATCGCCATCTCCTTGCTGTCCGTGGCGAGCTGCGCCTTCAGGCCGGTCCCCTGCACATTCATAATGTAGTGCCGTCCGATATCCCATGCGATCTCCTGGATGCGCTTCTCAGCCTTGCTGATCTCCTCGTTACGGCTCATCTTGCGCTTGAGGTCGGCCTTCTGCTCGTCCGTCAGCCCGGCGGTCTGACGCTCAAACCAGCGGTCGATCTGCTCCTTCGACACATCGAGGTCGACGATACGCCCCTCGTACAGCAGCTTCACGACCGTCTCGTCCTCGACGGCTGGCGCATGGTGTACTTGTGGATGAAGCCACCGAACTTCGCCGCGGTGTTCTTCTCCTTGCGCGTGAGCGGCGTGCCGGTGAAGCCGATGTAGCAGGCGTTCTTGAACACCCGGCGCATCATGCTGTGCAGATGACCGTACTGCGTGCGGTGGCTCTCATCGACCAGCACAAAGACGTTCGGATCGTGGTTCTGGACGTTCTCCTGGGCCACCGTCTCGAACTTGTGCACGGTCGTGGCGATAATGTCGGCGCTCTTCGAGTTGACGAGCTGGATCAGATGCCGACCCGAGTTGGCCTGCTGGATAGACTTGCCGCACGCCTTGAAGGTGCCGTAGATCTGCTCGTCGAGGTCAACGCGGTCGGTGACGAGCACGACGCGCGGGTTGGGGATGGAGGGGTGCAGCGCGAGCGCCTTGGCCAGCATCACCATCGTCAGCGACTTGCCGCTGCCGGTCGTGTGCCAGATGACGCCGCCGGTGCGCTGCCCCTGCGCGTTGAGATGCGCCACGCGGTCGAGCGTCGCCTTGATGGCGAAGTACTGCTGGTAGCGGGCGATCTTCTTCACCCCGCCGTCGAAGACGATGAACCCGTAGACAAGCTCCAGCAGGCGCTCTGGGTGAAGCAGGCTGTAGAGCGTGCGGTCCTGCTCGGTGGGCAGGCGCTTGCCGATGCTCTCGAAGTGCCGCCGCACCCGGTAGCCATCGTCGCGCCAGTCGTACAGGCGCGCGGCCTGCTCCTCGCTGAGCGGCTGGTTGATCAGCTCGTAGGTCGCCGCCTCGTGCGCCTCTGCATCCTCCTCCTTCCACACCGTCCAGAACTTGGCCGCCGTGTCCGTTGTGGCATACTTCGCGACGTTCTTGTTAACCGCGAGCAGAAGCTGCGAGTACACAAACAGGTGCGGGATATACTCCGGCTTCTGGTTGCGGATCATCTGCGAGATGCCTTCCTCGACGCTGTCCTTGTCGCCGGAGTCCTTGTCCGGGCGCTTGCACTCGATGACGACGAGCGGAATGCCGTTCACAAACAGCACGATGTCCGGGCGGCAGGTCTCATAGCTGCCGGTCCGCTCGACGGCGAACTCCTCCGTGACGTGATAGACGTTGTTCTCCGGGTGCTGCCAGTCGATGTAGTGCAGACTGTGGTGTTTGGTGTCGCCGTCCACGGTTTGCGGCAGGCTGATGCCGAGCGTCAGCAACTCGTACATGGCCTCGTTGGCCTTCACCAGCCCCTGATTAAGCTCGACGGTGGTCAGCCTGCGGATCGCGGTGTCGATGTTGCCCTCGCTGAAGGCGACCAGCTGCCCGCGCCGCTCGATGGCGTTGTGCTCACGCAGCCAGGGCGCGAGGATGCCGGTGAGCACGACGTTGCGCTTCCTACCGCCGCGCAGCGCCAGCGCCTCGGCGGGCGTGAGATACTGCCAGCCAAGCTGCATGAGCACCTGCAGCGCGGGGATCTGCGAGATGAATAGTTCGCGGTAGGATGGGGTGATCATGGTTTAGCTCTCCTCTTCGGCAACCGGTGCGATCTGCGCCTGAATGGCCGCCAGTACATCGTCGAGGTGGTGGCGCACCTGCTCATTCGTGAAGCGCAGCACGCGGCAGCCCTGCGCCTCCAGCCACTCGGTGCGGGCGGCGTCGTGCTCGACTTGAGCGTGATGCGACGGGCCATCCACTTCGACGACCAACCGGTACTCCGCACAGAAAAAGTCAAGAACGTAGCGGCCCAGCGGGTGCTGCCGCCGGAAGTGCAGACCGTGAAACTGGCGGCGGCGCAGCCGCGCCCACAGCCGGCGCTCCATTGGTGTCAGGTCACGTCGCAGGTCGCGGGCGCGTTCCACGACTGCGCGGGCGGCTCGGCGGCGATGTGGCATGATGACCCCCTTCGACTGGCTGCGCCAGCAACTTCCCCCTACGAGGGGGCAGGCGGAACGACCAGCCGCCCTGCGGGTGGACCCCCTCTGTCGGCGCTTTGCGCCGACATCTCCCCCTGTCAGGGGGCGATTCAGCCGGGCACCACTTTCCCCTATGAGCGGGCCCCCTTCGCCCCTTAGGAGCACTTCCCCCTAGGAGGGGACAGGTGGAGCGTGCGCTGGTTTTGCGGCCAAACTCACTTCGCCCCCCGTGGGGGGAGATGGCGGTGTTTGCGGAGCGAACACCGCCAGAGGGGGCCGCACCGCCTGCTCAATCGTCAACTGGAGATGCTTATCATGCTGGCGGCACAGGCCAAGGATGTGCTCGGCGCTGCTGTGCAGCTTGTTCCCGGCGGTAGTGGCGGGGAGGGCGGTGCAGCGCGGCTTTATTGCCCAGCGCATGGCGATACAGCTGATAGCGCACCTGCGGCTTGTCGCTCTCCTGCTCGGCGAGATCGGCGTAAAGCTGCTGAAGGGTGAGAACGGTTAGAGGTGGCTTGCGACGCAGGTACGCCCGCATCTTGTTACCCATATCGGGTCTGTTCATGAGGGCCTTCCAGTTGTGCCAGGTAGAGAGAAGTTAGCCTAAGCATCACACGAGGCGGTCCTGTCCGCCCGGCCTAGTAGTCATCATCATCCCAGGGTCCATCCGCAGGATCGTAATTATCCAACATGTATTCAATCCAATCCTCACGACTCTCCCAGCTTGATGAGCTGCCTGGATTCCCGCCGAGGAAGCCCTGATAATGCGCGTGGATCATCCCTCCGTACCCATCATCGTTTTCCCTGGCCCATTCGTCAGCTTCCTCCTGCTCCTGTCGCTCAAGAGCTTCCCAGTCAATATGGTCGCCCCAATCGTCGGGGCCTGAGAACGATTCAGGGTGGTTCATGGTGGGGCTCCTTATTGTAAGTATTGGGGTGATGGATTGATTGACATGCACGATACAGCGGGTAGCTACACCTTCACCCGCACCTGCCCGGTGAGCAGGCGCTGCATGAGCCCTTTTTTCTGTTGCTGGAGTGCATCACGCTGTCGTTGGACAAGCTTGATCTCCTGGTCGGACGTCTCTAAGACCTCCGCGATGGCCTGTTGTTCGTGGAGAGGTGGCAGTGGGATGTGGATGCGAGAGAAGTCATTCCAGCGTAGACTGCCCCGCCTGTTTACTGTGCCGCTCGTACTAACCTCAAAGATGTGCCTGTATAGCTCTGTTTTCAGGAGCTTAAAGAGGTAGCGGTCGTCGATGAGTCCTCTTTCCGTCTCAAACACTGTGTACATTGGGCTAATGAGGGCGCAGTCATACAGGTCTTGATAGCCGATTGAGCCTTCCTCAATGTGATTCGTCGCATAGGCGAACTGACCACGTGCCACAAGCTTGTAGGTCGAAGTATCATCGCTGAATATCTGCCGGCCAAAATACTCCAAAGAGTCGACGAGGCCATCGTACTTCGTGCAGGACAATACCGTCAGATCGCGCCCACCATCGTTCTTTCGCGACACTTCGCGGGCAACTTCACCTATTGGGACATAACCCCAATCGGCGGGGATATCACCATACTTTGTCTCGATAACGTCATTGGAGCGCACATACTCCGGGAACCGCACCGCCCCGGTGAGCAGCCGCTGCATCAGCCCCTTTTTCCGGCGCTCCAGCGCGTCGATGAGCTGCTCGGTCAGGGCGATCGCCTCGTCCCACGTGCTGAGGATCTCGGCGATTTTGCGCTGCTCGGGGAGGGGTGGGAGGTAGAGCGCGGTGTCCTCCACGATTGTCGAGTTTATGTTGGCCTGTGAGCCATGCTGCCCCGCCTTCTTGAATGTCGGTTGGTTGAAGAGGAGCACATAGTAGAGATACCGGGTGTCGACATCGGAAGCAAGGTTCTTAAGCGCGACGAAGCCATCATGAATACATGCTGCCATGTCGATGATCGCGACTTCTCCTACGGTAGCAGCAATGCTCAGAATCACTTCGCCAGGATAGACCCGGACGCTTTTGGCAACCCCTAATGGAGACAGATAATCGGTTGTCTTGCGTAAGTACACATGCGAAGATGTGACGTCTGCGATTCTAACCCAGCCAACATCGCCGCCGAACCACCGAGGATCACGAATCGGGCGAGGTGAAGCGCCACGTTTTACGTGGGCAATGTCACCTATTAACACACGTTTCCAGCCATGCAGTAGCTCAGTCATCTAGCCCCAACTCCCGCAGATACTCCGCCATCCGGCTTTCTACCTCGGCCAGTTGCGACTTGAGGTTGTTGATCTCTGCGTTAACCGCGCCTATATCCACCAGCGGCTCGGGCTCGAAGGTGTCCACGTAGCGCGGGATGTTGAGGTTAAAGTCGTTCTCCTCAATCTCCTCGAACGTCGCGAGATAGCTGTACTTGTCCACCGTCGCCCGGTCGCAGTAGGTCCGCACGATCTTCTCGACATCCTGCTCTCGCAGACGGTTCTGGTTCGTGCCCGCCTCAAACTCGCGGCTGGCGTCGATGAACAGCACGCGCGTATCGGGCCGGTTGCGCTTGAAGATCAGGATCGCCGCCCGGATGCCCGTCCCGTAGAACAGGTTCTCCGGCAGGCCGATGACGGCGTCGAGCAGGTTCTCGCGGATGAACGCCTCGCGGATCTTCCCCTCGGCCTTACCCCGGAACAGCACACCGTGCGGCACGATCACGCCGACGCGCCCGTTTTGGCTCGGCTCCAGGTAGGTCGACTCGATCATATGGCTCAGGAAGGCGTAATCGGCGAGGCCCTTGGGCGGCAGCCCGCGCCAGAAGCGGTTGTATGGCCTCCCGCCCGCCGCCTCAACCTGGGCATCCTCCCAGCCCCACTTGCCGAGCGAGAAGGGCGGGTTGGCGACCACCACGTTGAAGCGCCGGAGCGTATTGTCCTCGAGGTGCTGCGGGTCGCGCAGCGTGTCACCCCACAGGATTTTCGGCTGATTGACGTCGTGCAAAAACATGTTCATCATGCACAGCGCCCAGGTCGAGCCGTTCGACTCCTGCCCCCACAGCGAGTAGTCCTTGCTGCCGACCTGGTTGGCGCACTTGATCAGCAGCGAGCCGGAGCCGCAGGCCGGGTCATAGATGCGCTCGCCGGGCTGCGGGTCGAGCAGGCGCGCCAGCAGCAGCGAGACTTCCGGCGGGGTGTAGAACTCGCCGGCCTTCTTGCCCGCCCCTGCCGCGAACTTGCCGATGAGGTACTCGTAGGCGTTGCCGATGACATCCTGCCCGTTGATGCGCGAGGGGCGCATGTCGAGGCGCGGGTCGGCAAAGTCTTCCAGCAGGTGCTTGAGGCGGGCGTTGCGCTCCCTGGTCTTGCCCAGCGCCGCCTCCGAGTTGAAGCTGATGTTGCGGAAGACGCCCTCCAGCTTCTCGATGTTCGCCTCCTCGATGGCCTCCAGCGCCTTGTCGATGCGCTCGCCGATGTCGGGCTCGTTGCGGTTCTCGTACAGCGTGTAGAAGTCGCAGCCCTCGGGTATCACGAAGCGCTCGTAGCGCATCTTGCGCCGGGCGCGCTCCTCGTCGCCGGTCTCGGCGAGGTAGCGGGCGTAGTGGTCGCGCCATACGTCGGAGATGTACTTCAGGAACAGCATCACAAGGATGTAGTTCTTGTACTCGGCGGGGTCGATGGTGCCGCGGAAGGCGTCGCACGCCTTCCACAGGATGGCGTTGATCTCATCCTGGTTGATTTGTTGGGAGACAGGTTGAGTCATACAGGAACTACCTTTCTAGCAGCGCAGTCTCGGTGTGTTTGAAGGCCTTGCCAGCGAGAAGCCAAAGTGCAGAGGCGGTGCTCACCGCCCTGCATACCAACTGCAACACTGTGCTCGTAGCGTGTCGAGGGAAGAGTTCACGGCTTGAGGCTATTATAGAGCAGACTCGGCGACAGGGGGAATCCGGGGAGGTGGCTCTTGGGCGCGAAACGAGGAGACGGGGCACGATGGCCGGCCAGATCGCATTTCTGGGTAAGGGGGTTGACACGGCCACGTATTACTGTAGAGTACGGGTGGGCACCCCCATAGACATCGTCAAAATCTATCCACAGAATTTGGGCAGTTTGCGCCGTGTAGACATGACAATGGAGGCAGAGAGCTATGGCCGAAAACGGCCCATCGTATGTCGAGTACTACGAGCGAGTGCTTGCAGCGGAGCCATACGGCTTCAAACTCGTGGTTGGTGGCACCGGGCTCGGCAAGACATCTGGCATCCTTGAAGTCGTCAAGCAGCATCCTGACCGCAAGTTCATCTATATAGCCAACCGACGGCGGTTACTGAGCGAAATGCAGTCCGATGCTGAGAGTAAACTTCCAGCCGGTAGTTACGTCCGTATCTACCGTGATATTGACCAGGTGCAAAGAGCCATAAGGCACGCTGGCTTCGACGAGTTGCTTGATTCCGAACTTGCTCGACAGATAGACGCCGAATCGCGGTCTTCGCAACGGCGTAATGCGGTCCTCCGTGCTGTGGAGCGCATCAGGAGGTTAGGAGGAAGCGATTTGCCAAGAACTGATCTCCATGAGCTTCTAGAAGATGAGGCTCGGGTTGTTATGCGCTTCTTCCGGAATCTTGTTTCTGCCTCTGATGGCCACCTTTTCAACGACCGAGTCGTGCAAACTCTCTTCCCATTCATCCGATTTCGGCACGAAACCTCTGTGAACTTGGCCCTTGTAACTTTGCAGAAGCTCTTTTTCGGTGTCTTTGACGGCGAAACAGACGTAGATCTTAGCAACCTGTCCGAATACGTCATATTTCTCGACGAGTTCGATTTCCTCGAACAGGAACTGCTGGACTTGTTGTGTCGTGCCCCAGAGATTGACAATGTATTTGAGTTTGTTGCTCCTTTCTACCGCGTCATGCAATACAGCAAACTCCCGTATGCAGGATACGCGGAGAACCATCCTCGTCTCAAACCACGTTTAAAACAAATTGTTCGCTTGGTGAAACCTCTGCGGAAAAAGGACGGTCTGAAATTTCCTCACTTCACACAGTGTTTCATGTCACCTGTGCACACCCTTCCAGAACAGGGCGTTCAGATCTTTCACACGGATCGGGCTGTCTCAACAGCACATCTTCTCATCCGCCAAGGGGAACGTGGCTTTGAGTTAGCCCCGGCCCGGGATGTTGACTGGGAGGACGGTATTAACCTTTCGCACGTTCTTGGCCGGCTGCATAATGCCACCCGGCGTATCCTGACGCTGCTGAAGGAGTATAAATTCGCTTCCCCAGCAGTCTACGAAGAACTACGCGAGCAATGTTATGGGCAATCACGTAGCCAGTACTATGATCTGGTGGAGAGGATAGGGCAGTTTCCTCGAAAGCGCCTTACCAGCCATAACGGCTTCGATAGTCTGCTTAGTAGCGGCTACCACGTGTATGAAGTCCAGAACTTACACCAGTACACGGACCCCGAAGCGGTTGAAGTGCGCACCCTTGCACTTTATTCAACTCCCGAACGCATCCTGTACGATCTGGTCACACAGAACTTAGTTTTCGGTCTCTCTGCCACTGCCGACATTGAGCGTTGCCTGCATAACTTCGATCTGAAGTGGCTGAGGGCACAGCAAAACGTACGCTGGCTGCCAATTTCTGACGAAGATCGACAACTGGTGCAAGAGATCAACGACTACAAGCGCAAGGTTCGAGGTAACACGGTGCACGTTTACAAACTTCCCCCACTTGAGAATGTTGCCATTCAGAGGGTTGTGGAAGATATTTCCGGTGAAGAAGGGTTTGCAGCAACGCAGGTTACCAAATACCACAAGCAGCGCTTAGTACATTTCTTCGCAGCGCTTGAGTGGATCGTCGGTGAGTATGCTGGTAAGCCAGAAGAACTCAGTTTGTCTAGCCATTTGATGTTTTTTGCTTCCTACCGCCAGATTGAACTCCTCTTCCGCTCGCCTGAGTTCCGGCGTATGGGGTCAACCTACATGATCGCGCCAATCGATGAGGCTGAGGGATTTGCAGCATATCACTTACAGTTCCAGGGCCAAGAGTTCATCGTAGTGTTCCTCGACTCCGAGGCCGGAGAGAACATCCTCGAGAACGACAAGGCGCGCATTGCCTATGACAAGCTATTCTGGTCAGGCATTCCAGTAATTGTTGTGACACAATTTGCTTCAGCGGGTGCTGGTGTTAATCTTCAATACCGGCTATCTGAACACGCTGAGCGCAACGAATGGGCCGATTTCACGCATATCTATCTCCTGGATCGACCGTTCTATTTCTTCCATTTTGATCTCAAACATCCCATCAAGAACCGAAAGAAGAACATCTGGCAATTAGCGAAGCTCTACCATACTAAAAGAATTAGCCGGCGGGAGTTCATTCGTCTTCTCGGTATAGAAGATGGTCGCGTATTAAGCCAGCAGTATATCTCCGGACATCGTACTAAATCGGATGCCATACTCAATCGCGTCGTC